>Ga0185299_10000835_pt1 | contig 72451 bp, 57 predicted proteins | sample PaiPotPPA55metaG_FD_128002 | JGI IMG/M metagenome (GOLD analysis project Ga0185299, IMG submission 128002) | Iron sulfur acid spring bacterial and archeal communities from Banff, Canada, to study Microbial Dark Matter (Phase II) - Paint Pots PPA... ...
CGGGGACGCATGTAGGTAACACAGCGGTAGCCGTAGGTGGATACAATGGCTCCAGCACGACAACGTCGGTAGAGATCAATGTCACCGGCGGTGGTTGCGGGAGTCCTACGCCGACAGCGACACCGACGGCAACATTTACGCCTACGGCAACGCCAACGGCAACAGCCACATTCACCCCGACAGCAACAGCAACAGCAACAGCAACGGCAACGGCAACAGCCACAGCAACAGCAACAGCAACAGCTACAGCTACAGCTACAGCTACAGCCACAGCTACCATATCGCCGAGGCCTACGCCGACGCCCAGGCCGCGTCCAACGCCGCCGCCGCATGTGAGCAATTGCTATTTTAATTCTACGTGCAGCGGGTTTCCCAAGACCGATACGCTTACTTGCATTGAGTGTCTTACCCAAGGCGGGATGTCCTGGCTAGACTTCTCCGGGTGCCATACGACGTGTCCGTGATTTGAGGGAACTCGCGAGAACAAACTCGCGAGTTCCCGCTTCAAAGTTATTCAAAAAGCTTGACCGATGCAGGTCGCGGCCTTTACAAGGGGGTCGGTCTGCATCTCGAAGTTTCTTGAAACAAAGCACCCGTGGCCCGGTGGGCAGCCGCTAGACCATGGCAGCAGCGTTTCGACTCCTGAAGAATGCGCGTCCGCAAACCGTAACCTCAAATGAAAAACAAATGCTCCACTCGCTCCGCACGTCGCGGGCAAAGCGGCTTTATAAATCTCCGTACGCTGCTCGGATTAACTCTCGGCTTATCCGGAGTAGCGCTCGCCATATTTGCCGGCAAAGATGGCGAGCTGCGGCGCCCCTCTGGGCCCGAGCGCTACATGCCTGTGCCAGGCGGGGATTCGCGGGACGAAGCTGCTCGTCTCGCCGAGCTGGAGCAATACTGGCGTGACCGTTTGACGTTTCCTACCGGCCGTTTTGATCCCGCATGGCTGCGAGCTGCCGCAGCGCAACATTCACTCATGGCCACTGGCGTCCCAGTGGGGCAACATCTGAAGCTTAATCTCGCCAATCCAAACGCGCTGAGTACAACCAATTTCACTGCGCTCGGTCCGCAACCTGAGCGCATGACCGGCTGCTCTGGTTGTTTCGACTACACAACGACCGAAGGGCGAGTTAACGCGATTGCGGTCGATCCGACCACGACCACCAATGGCAGCATCGTAGCTTACATCGGTGCGGTTGGCGGCGGCGTATGGAAAACGACCAATTGCTGCAGCAGCACGACTACCTGGACGGTAGTTACCGATGACCCGCTTATTTCGACCACAGCCATCGACACAATTGTGATTGATCCGAGTGATCATAACACCGTCTACGCCGGGACAGGCGATCTAAACTTCGGATCGTTCGCCATGGGCAGTCAGGGTATTTTGAAATCAACCGACGCCGGCGGCACCTGGACAGTGCTGGGGGCCGATGTGTTCGGCATGATGTACGTGGAACCTCCAGGCCAGTTCCCGCAATACAATGCAGTCGGTAAAGTCCGCGTGGATCCCAACAATAGTAGCAAAGTCGTAGCTGGAACGAAACAAGGTCTCTATTTTTCATATGACGGCGGCACGAATTGGAACGGGCCGTGCTTTACAAATAACTTTAGCAATCAGCGGCAGGATGTTACAGGACTGGAACTGAGCGACATGGGCGGGGGCAATACGCGGATTATCGCCGCGATTGGGACTCGCGGATTCGCGACGACCGTGCAATACGACTTGGGGAGCAACGGTGCTAATGGTCTCTACAGCGCAACGATGGGCTCGAGCGGATGCCCGAGTTTCACCTCGATCGCAACCAACGCTAATGGTTTTGTGTTCGGAACCCAAGTCGCCGGCAGCCCGTACTCAACGGGCGCGCTAATGAATGCCGGCAGCGGCAGCCCATTTGTCAATACGACCACGGGCAACCAGCTGGGACGCATCGAGCTCGGGGTAGCGCCGAACAATACGAACTACATTTACGCCCAGGGCCAGTCGATCGCCACGAATAACAACGGCGGATGCGGAAATGCTAATGGATGTCAGCTCGGCGCCTGGGCTAGCACGGATGGCGGCACTAGTTGGACTTACATGGAAGGCTCGCAAGGCGGCGCACTACGAGACTGCCAGAATGGCGCCGGTGATTATCCACAAAACTGGTATGACCAGGGAATCGCGGTGGATCCGAACAATCCGGATCGCGTGTTCTTTGACACGTTCGACGTCTGGTTTGCAACTCGAACTGGAACAGTGTGGAACGATACGACTTGCGGGTATTCCTACAGTGGCGCCGCAGGTCCCGTCCACGTGGACCAACATGCGCTCGCCTTTCTCCCGGGGTCATCCAGCATTTTGGTAATCGGCAATGATGGCGGCGTCCACGGCACAACAAATGCCGACGTCGCGACGCAGACTATCGATCCAACCTGGTTTAACATGGACACTGGTGTTAACACCATCGAGTTTTACTCCGGCGATATTAGCGGCAACTTCGCCAATGCTGCTTCTCCCCAGGCAAGTGGCGGCGCGCAGGACAACGGCTCCAGCTCGATCACGTTTACCGGGACGCCAACCGGGCCTGTGTTATGGCAGTTGGGTGTTGGCGGTGATGGGTTTTACTCGCGCATCGATCCCGTAGGCACAGGATCAAGTCTCCGCTTTTTCCAAGGTAACAACGGGGGCGCCGTTAGTCGTTGCGTTAGTAATTGCACCAATCAGTTTGCACCCTGGGCCAGCGTTTCGGGCAGTTGGTTTAGCGATACCCGGTCTTTTGTGATGCCATACGACCTTTTCCACGGAGGTATTCCGAGCGGCGATGACTGTCCGCCAGCCGGCGTTCCCGGCGGCTGCGGCCATCTTATTGTCGGGACAACCCGGGTATGGGAGACGATTGCCGGCGGAAACGCTACGATGAACTCGTCGAGTTGGTATGTGACTAATAATCCAACGACCCAGAACATGACCAAGCAAACTCTGGGGAATCGTTCGTTTATTAATCAGGTCAAGTACTCGCCGAAATATCAGACGGTTGCAATGGTCGGCACGAACGACGCCAATGTTTGGATTGGCTTTAATCTTGGCACCGGCACTCAGTCACAGGCGAACTGGCTAGATGTTACTGGGAATAACACCATTGTGCCTCTTCGGCCCGTATTAGGTGTCGCTTTGGATCCTTCCGTGACAGCTGCAAATCTGCCCGTAGGCTACGCTGGGGTAGGCGGGTTCGATGCGAATACGCCCACAACACCGGGCCACGTGTTTCAGGTGACGTGCACTGCCGACTGTAGTTCGTTTACATGGGCGGATAAAACCGGCAATCTTCCGGATATCCCCGTCGATTCGATCATCGTGAATCCCAACAATGCGCAACAGGTTTATGCAGGGACTGATTGGGGCGTTTACTATACCGATGACATAACCGTTGCCTCTCCAACATGGCAGCGCTTCGAGAACGGCATTCCGCACGCGATGGTGTGGGACATGCAGATAGACCGCGGCTCCACTACGCTTTCAGTCTGGACGCGCAGTCGCGGGGCGTATGTTTATCCTTTGCCGGGCGGCGTCACTCCGACTCCAACTCCGACACCGACATCCACACCTACCGCGACACCAACTCCAACAGCTACTGCGACGGTAACTGCTACACCGACGCCGAGACCTACACCGACGCCGAGAATTGCGCCGACACCGAGACCGCGTCCTACGCCGTTGCCGCGGCCATAGTACGCAATTAGCAACAACTGGCTCTCTCCCAGTTACCGGGACAACTGGGTCGAGGATTAGTTACGACATACATCAAGTCGATGTTCGGGTATTGGCTATTGCAAAGCCATCGGTCACATTCTTGCACGGGCGCTGTCTATTGATCGATAGATAACGCTGGAGCTGGACACCCATGAACAATGGCTCGAAGCGTTAAAACATCTGGTCTCTGACGATCAACCTCCACCAGCAAAATTGTCGCTGGTAGTCCCACGCTGCGGAGATAGCGTTTACCGTTTGACTGACAGTGGCGACAGCTGCCCGATTGCTAACGCAGATTTAACATCGACTGACATAACCGGGTTGGCGGATCAACAACACCGGCCACACATTTTTGCGACCGATTTCCATCGTGGGTGAGGGCAGTAGCATATTGCGATCGACTGATAACGGCGATTTGTGAACAAAAAGGAGTAACGATTACTGGATTTGGCGGTAACAAAGTCACATTTAACTCAGTGGATCACGTTTCCCGCAGTCGCTGCCGACCGACGTTTTCGCTCAACAACGACGGTGCGTCTTGGACTGAGATCAGCGGCGGCCTCATTCCTGTCGCGTGAATGTCTGGGCAGTGGCGATAGATTCCGGAAACGATGTCTGCCGGAACGGCTGGTGGCGGAGTATCTCGAAGCGTCCGATCAACTATCTCGGTGCGAGTCGTTCCAGGCCCGAGGCCTCGCCCTACGTCGGCGCCGCGGCTCTGAGACTCATCCATGAGATGGCCGGTGGTTTGCTGATTACTGCAGGCGCAACACGTGTGTCTCGCTGGCTCATCCTCGACGAGCTTTCGCCGCTGCGAGTAATCTCCTCAAGAGCAGTACGCATTACGGGGACTCGCGACTGATCGCGAGTCCCCGTAGAAACAACCGTTAAACGTAGACCTTAACCTTACGGCCGAGGCGGCGGTGTGGGCCGCGGCCTGGGCGTCGGCGTATGCCTCGGTACCGCAGTAGCAGTAGCCGTCGCGGTAGCAGTAGGCGTCGCCGTTGCCGTCGCCGTTGCAGTTGCCGTGGGTGTAGGGGAGGGCGCCGCACACGGACTAACGGGGCAGTTGAAGATCTCCATGTCGCCCGCGGGCGTGGAGGGTTCGTACCCGCCTGCTAGCCAGATGTGGTTTGTGCCGTCCGTGTCAGTCGGGAAATTGCGCCGAGCATTGACGAACGGTTGGCCGAGTGACCAGGTATTTGCCACCGGATCATAGATGTCCACTTCGTTGGATGGATTAGGCGCAACCCTACCCCCGCCCATGACATACATCTTGTCGCAGAAGGTAAGCCCACGTGTCTCGCCCGTGGCCCGCGGTATAGGTGCGATTGTTCCGATGGTGTTCGTAACAGGGTTGAAGCTGAACGAGTTGGTGGTGTCCACCACTGTGCCTCCCTGATAATCGGACGCTCCTCCCACATAGATGATGCCACCGATAGCAGCTGTGGGTGCGTACATGATCCCCTCCGGTGTGGTCACCGGGGCCAGTGTCCACTTGGAGCCAACGCCAGCAGTGGGATCAAACGCCCAGATCTGGTTAGTGGAAGCTACGTTGATGTTAAACCCGCCCAGAATATACATCTTGTTACCAGTCTCCGCGAAGCCACCAGGCAGAATTGTGCCCATAGCACCAGGCCAGTCATCTCCAGTAAGAGTGGTCGCGGTGTCGGTGGCCGGATTGTAGGAGAACACCCTGGCTGCGGCTGTGGTCTGCCCAGCCGCGGAGCCGCCCACACAGTAGATCAAAGGAGTGCCTGAGAGCGTGAGCACGCCGCACGCCATATTATTCATCGTGTTGTCGGGCAACGTCACACCCTGCTGGGTCCAACTGTTGGTGCCGGGGTTGTACTTAAGGACGTGCTGGAAGTCAGAGCCTGCCAGGTCCGAAGTGCGGCCACCCATGGTATAGAAGTTGCCGTCCGGGAAATAAACGCCAACCGCTCTGACCAAGACTGTAGGCAGGACCGGGCCGGGTGACCAGGTGCAGCCAGCTGGTGTGGGGGTTGGAGATGCGGTTGGGGTAGGAGTCGGAGAAGCTGCTTGGAAATTAAACTTACCGATCCGAGTGTGCCAGTCGTTGCTTTGGGCATATTGGTTGATATGCCAGAAGCTCATGCCATCAGAGGGATCGACCTCTGTCCTCGTATAATCACCCCAACGGAAGCCGCCAAACGCGCTGACTCCCGCGAACATGATGGCTTCTCCTTGCGCAAGATTACTTGGCGGGTCGGCGGCGAGACGTCCAGCGTACCGAATAGAAGGGAAGATTGTCGTGTTCGAAGTGGAATAACCTATGACTGTGTTTCCACTTTGATCCACGGCTATGCTGGGCATCCAGCGCCATAAGCCATCGCTGGCATTGTCCCAACTCTGTTGTTGCAGCGCCGTGGCGGGGAAATTGCCGCCGGTAACATCGAATTGATACCAACGCACCGCAGTCGGCCCGTTCGGGTAATTCTCGATTACGGTCTGATCAGCCCAAAGCGATTCCGTGCCGCTGTGGTTCTGATAAACCACCGGCGTCATGATCTTATCGCCTAAAGTATCTAGCTTGCCTGAAGTGCCCAGCTGTGGCACAAGGTCGCTAGTCGTGTTGGTGAAGGCGTCAACGAACCCGTTGACTGTGATCTCGGCATTCGGCGCGTGATTGGCGCCGAGGCCGAACGTAGAATTAGCCGGCGTGGCAAAATCGACATGAAAGAACCGGGCGTGGACCTGGGTCAAGGTCACGCCGCCAGTAGCCGGGGAGTCAATGGCCAGCACCATTTCATTCCTTCCCGCAGGCGGCGGATCGCCGAAGGGTTTCGCGGTCGCGGCGACGAAGCTATAAGAAGCACCAACATCGGTCGCGCTGAGAGTAAAGCCGATCGCATGGGCGAGACCACCGGCGAGCATGCTGGCGCGGTCGAGTGCATAGGCCCGCACACCGTTGAAGGTGGTGGGACTAGAAAACAGGTTCATCGTCAGGAAATAGGCGTTTTGAGCCGGGGTTCCGCCAGAGTTCCACAAGGCGAACTTGGGGTAATCGCCAAGGAACGTTGGATTTCCCGGATCAACCTGTATGGCATATAGGAACCATCCGCCGGTAACCGGATTGGGGGTCTGAGAAACACCAATGCACTGCCAGAATGAGCTGCCGGGGAAAGAGGGAAAGGCGAAATCGCTGATCAGCCACCGGTCAGCGGCCTGATCATAAATAACATAAGGGTCTCCGTCATTGGCGTTGGTGCAAGGAGTGCCAGTCAATCCGGAAAAGAATGAATTGTAACTCGTTGGGCCCGATAAAGTGTTGCCGTTTTTGTCAAAGATCCTGATCGATTCGTTGATCGCTTCGACGTAATGATTCGGGCCGACGTCGCCCTCGCTGTCACTCGGCTGACAACCGCATGTATCGCCCTGCCCCTCAAAAGTCAGCAGCGGTCCCGGCATCGTTGGCGCCGGACGCCAAACATTTTTGAGCAGCGCTTGAACATACTTCAGGCCAGAGATCCCATATTTCGAAGAGGGTGCGTCGGTCTCTCCTCCCTCGTGCGGATAGCGCATGAGTCGTCTCTCTTCAAACTCCGGCTTGGGCGCGACGTAGGGAAGGTTTCGCAAGTCCTGGTCGAGACGGACGGGACCGACCATTCGTATCACGTCGGGCGTCTGTGTACCAGGGGCGTCTTGATTGGCAGCAGTCCGGGCTTGATTTGTGCCTCTTGTTTGAGCAGAGCCTAGCAGCGCTACAAAGACGCCGAAGAGGCAAAGAACAGAGGCAATTAAAACACGAAGGTTAAAGAAGGCAGAGTTTGATGTGGATTTTTTTTTCATAGGTGGAAGCGGAGTTTTTTCCCTCTCCGGTAAACCCGAGATGGAGTCGAGATCCTAGGTGAGACACTGGGCGCGTGTCAACATTTCTTTTGGAATTTTTTAATCTGATCACGGATTATGCTGGCCGCCGACCGGATTTATACCGTGGCAAAGTTGTTCCGCCCGGCACGAGCCGGACTCTGAAGTGTGACGAGTGCTGGCATCGTTTTTTGCACTTCCCGATGCGTTGAACACAGCGCGCATTACAGTAACAGCGTTGCGTCGGCGCTTTCGGAGTGATGCGCGTCCTCGCATCGCATTGGGACAGCGGGAAGACCCCGCTAATGAACGGGGGCGAGGTTGCTCCCCCGGATCGGCAGGTTGGAAAAGCCGTGATATAATGGCGCTCAGAATGTCACCGTGACCTGATTCGAGCAGGTTTGGGTGCCCGCATTGCAAACTCGATAAGTGTACGTGGCATGGCCACGGCCGCCCGGGGAATCGGTGTAGGCTCCAGTGTTCGGGACGGTGACAATGCGCGTTCCATTGCGGTAAATATCAACGGTGCTCGAAGTCGCTCCGCTCCATGCGAGGTCTACCGTGAGTCGTCCTTGCACTTTGTAGCCACGGGCGGTGAGGGCGATCTGCCCCGGGGTTGGCGTTGCAGTAGGAGTAACTGTAGCTGTGGGTGTCGGGCTTGGAGCGGGAGTAGGTGTCGGAGTTGACGTGGGAGTTGCGGTTGCCGTTGCAATCGCAGTGGCGGTGGCGGTCGCGGTAGCGGTAGCGGTAGCTGTAGCCGCAGCTGTAGCAGTTGCGGTGGCCGTAGCTGTAGCAGTGGGCGTAGGCGTAGGCGTCCCTGTCGGCAGCTTAAAGGCGTAGACCTTGTTATCCGTGCCGAAATAAATCCTGCCGCGCGCCACGATGCCTGTGTTCCATTGGCGCGTGCCAGTCATTAACTCATTTGAGCCGCCACCTGCGTACACAACCGCACCAGTATCTGCGTTGTAACCGTGCAGGCGCTGGTCGCCCGCAACGCCGGCGACCCAGACAATCGCGTTGTTTGTGCCATCAGTGGTTGTGACCCATGGTGAGCCTCGACCGTTTTGGCCCATACTCCACGCACTCACAATGCCTGGTGGGTTTGTTGTAGTGGTCTTATACGCTGTGACTGCGTTACCGTCGTCGTGGAAAGCAAAATACGTGCCCTGACTGGTGTGATACGTGACAGCCGAGGTGCCTCTTAGTGTGGTCCCGGAAACACTTGCCTGGGCCACGGGCGCAGTAATTCCTCCAAGATTGTTCCGATTCAGGAGGTACGCGTTGCGATCTTTGCCGAGCGCAAGCACAAGCTGCGAAGGCGTGGCGCCAGGCACATCGATCACTGTCGCACTGACACCGCCAACATCAGTGTCGCTGTTGTCGAGACTTAACCAATTGGTGGGCGCCCAGTAATCTGTCGGGAGGCCGCTCCAAGTCGGTCCGGCCTGCAGCCGGATGATTGCTTCGCCGCCCATCCAATTACCGCCCGTGTTGAACGTGTTGCCGGTGACCACAAACATGTTGGTGCCATCACTGGCAACGCCGCCGTGTCCCCAAATTCCGCCGCCGATAGCCGTTGTCGCCCACGCAGCGACATTGGAGGGATTGTTGATGTCCGCGCCAACAACCCAGCCGTGGTAATTGCCGCAGTCACCCACGTAGGCGGAGTAAGCCACGTACACGCGGCCACCTATAAGAGCTAATGCACCGCGGTCTTCCTGCACTGCGGAGGCAAATGTTATGCTGTTATAGTGAGCGGCGGTATTTACGTCGACGGGCCAGCCTGGATTAGTCGCGCCGGTGTCCACATTTAGAGAGAAAATGAGATGTTTTTTCGTAGTGCCGCCATCCGGTGTGGTGAACGCATCAAGAAACAGCGCGCGCGAAGCGAGGTCGACGACGGGCGTGCTGGTAATCCCAACCGGATCGATGTTACCGCACCCGAGAGCGCTTAGTGGAACTGGCGTACCGAGGTTTCGCTGCCAGATTACCGTGCCCGTGGTGGCGTTGAGCCCATAAACGTTGTTGGATTCGGTGACCGCAATGACGATCGGCCCATTCGGGCCGCCCTCGATGTAAAGTGGCTGGGCGTAAACATTGCCGGAGATCGTCCCGTTAAAGTTCAGGTCACGCGCCAGGTTTGCGGCAGCCGACGGCGTAAAGGCTGCATCGACGTAAACACCGTCGCGGGAAGGGTTGTTGTGTTCCTGCGTGACGTTGACCTGCCCGTAAGCGTGGACGCCACTTAGCACAGCAAAGCCGAAAACCGCAACTACTGATCTCAATCGTATGCCGTCTTTCGGCATCTCAAGTAGGCGAGTTAGAAGTTCACCGTCGCGTTATTCGAACACGTTTGAGTGCCTTGGTTGCACACGCGGTACGTGAAACTGCCGGGTCCACGGCCGCCGATGCGATCGGTGTACGAACCATTATTCGCGGTGGTGACGATCAACGCGCCGTTGCGGTAAATATCAACGTTGCTCGAAGTAGCCCCGCTCCACGTGAGATCCGCTCTGCGCTGCCTTCGCTGCAGGTAGCCGCTCGCACTGAGTATGATTTGGCCCGGAGTCGGTGTGGCCGTGGCTGTGGCTGTGGCTGTAGCCGTTGGCGTGGGCGTGAACGTGGCCGTGGCAGTCGGAGTAGGCGTGAATGTGGCTGTGGCGGTAGGCGTAGGCGTGAACGTAGCTGTGGCTGTGGCCGTGGGCGTAGGTGTGAACGTAGCTGTGGCTGTGGCTGTAGCTGTAGGAGTTGCGCTCGGAACCACAGTTGCCGTAGCCGTGGCAGTCGCGGTTGCGGTTGCAGTAGCAGTCGCAGTCGCAGTTGCGGTTGCTGTAGCAGTTGCGGTAGCAGTAGCTGTTGCCGTAGGCGTAGGGCTGGCCCCGCTTCCCAGGCAAAGAGGGACGTTCGTCGTTTGACCGTTTGTGATGGTGACGTTTCCACTTTGCGTCCCAACAGCGGCTTTTGAGACGGAATAACTGTGCGACCCCGGCGTTAATACTGCGTCGTAAGTGCCGTTCGAAAGCGTTGCGCCGTAAGTCCTGCTGTCGATCGTTACTGACGCGTTAGCAATAGCTGCACCTCCGCTACAAGCAGTCACGATAAAATGCGCTGTGCCTTTTAGCGGCGCGGTGCACTGGGCAAACTTAAAGTACCCGATACGCGTCCTCCAGTTAAAGCTGGTCGTGGTCGTGTAGTACTCGTTCGTGTAATAGAACGTGCAATCGTCCACCGGATCAACCGTGATGTCAGTGTAGTCGCCCCAGCGATTAGAAGTACCGGATTGGCTTCCTGTTCCATCGAAAAGATGTTGTTCGCCTGACAACGTATTCAATGGATCGCTTGTCAGCCGTCCTGCATAGCGGATTTGCGGATTGATCGAACTGCTGGATGCGCTAAACCCAAGCGCAATGTTTCCCTGATTGTCCGAGGCAATGCTTCCCATCCACCGCCAGGTGGTATCTGGCTGATAGGTGCTCTGCTGAAAGACTCCCCAGTTTCCAGGTTGCGTCCGTCGCAATTCGATCCAACGGACGCCTGCGACTGAATTAGCGCTCACTGTGTAGTTATCGAGCAGCGACTCATGGCCGTCGGAGAAACGGCGATAAGCATTTCGGAACATCATGCGGTCGGCAATCGCGTCGAGCCCCGAGCTCGTGCTGAGTTGAGGTACGCAATTGCGCGTCGAAGAGCAAAGCGAGGTGAAGGACGCTGCCGCCACACTGGCCTCCAGAGTAAAGGTGGAGTTGGCAGGGGTGGTGAAGTCTACGTGGTAAGCTCGCACCTTGTAAATCAGCGGGCTACCCTGGGGGAATGATACGAAGTGGTTCGGATCACCAACTGGCGGTGGAATGATACCATCCAGATCCCCCGGGAGAAAAGGCGCCTCGCTGGATCCGCCTGTAATCCCAATCGTTTGGCTGGTGGCGGTGGCATCGCCAGCTAACATTTTGACTCTATCAAACACGAAAGCCTGAGGGCCGAGAAAGGACGTGCCCAGGGTGTTAAACACATTCGCTGACATGTAATAGCCGTCCGGCCACACGCCCAGCTTAGGATAATCGAGAAAGTTACTGGTCAGATGAAAATCGTACCGGTACCAAGCGCCGGTTGCATCGCCTGTTTGGGAAATGGCGATGCACTCGTCTTGGGGAACAGTAGCGCCAGTTGGCGTTGCGAATTGACTAATAATCCAGCGATCGGCGAGCTGATCATAGACGACTATCGGATCACCGTTTCCACCATTCTGGCAGGCGCCCCCAAAGCCCGACCAAATTGAACTGATCGCAACCGGACCAAACACTGATGCACCGCTGAGTTTATCAAAAACCTGCAAGCCTTCGTTGACCATCTGCACGTACTGAGTTTTTCCCACTTCGCCATCGGGATCGGGCGGGGCGCAATTGCAACCCACACCTGGATAAATAATGCCGTCCCAATTCAGAATAGGACTAGGAATAGAGGGCGTCTTTATCAACCGTTGCCAGAAACTGTTTTGGATCACCGGATCCGGTGCATCCTGATGCTGAAGCGGTATTTTGGGATTCGGATTCGCTTCATGTTCCGCCTCAATCGGCGGCCAGATCAGTGGCTGCTCGCGCAGCGGCTTCGATAAATCGCTGTGCAAGGCATGGATCACAGTCGTTTGGCCGAATTGCTCGGTGTTGGGCTGTTGCGTTGCGTTTGGTTGCGCCGAGGCGTTTGAGAACGCACCGAAGCCGAGTAGCGCAATGGATGCGCCGGCAAGGGCAAGAACTAAACCAAGTAAGACGCGAAGGTTTAAAAAGGCGGATTGCGAAGTGGATTTCTTTTTCATGGGTGGGGGCTGTGGAGGTTGTGGAGGTTGTTAGGTAGTCGCGATTCTTAGGTGAAAACTCGGTAAGAATCAATCATTTTTCGTCCAGAGAGATTTTTCCGGACGGATTGCTGTTGGAAATGGTCCGGGGGGATGGCCCGTCGTACCCGTGGTTCACGGGATCGATACGGCGCATCGGCTTCTCGCGAGTTTGTTCTTCGATTACGTGCGCGATAAGTCCTGGTGTGCGCGCGATCATGAATATCCCGTTGAACGCCGCGGGATTCATTCCCAAGTCTGCGAGAATGGCGCCGATAGCGCCGTCTACATTGATCGGGAGCGATTTCTTCGCGTCGGCAAATGCTTTCTCAACTGCGCGCGCCGCCTGCATGTGCACGCCGTCCACGCCGCCTTCACGCGCAAGTTCGAATAAACGCGCAGTGCGCGGATCTTTGGTGTGCACGCGATGACCAAATCCCGACATGCGTTCACCTGCTTCGCTCATGGTCCGAAGCGTACGGGTCGCTGCCTCCTCTAAGGAAATGGAGTCACGCGCCGCGCGATCGGCGATTGCTTTCAATTGACGCGCGCAATCTTCAATTGCCCCGCCGTGGTGTCGATTGATCGACATGATACCGGCCGCGACCGACGCGCTCAATGTCGCACCGGTAGACGCAACGCTGCGCGCACTCAATGCACTGGGGGGCGTCGCACCGTGATCAATCGATGAGACTAAAATTGCGTCCATCAAACGCGCGACGGTCGGCGATGGCAACTCCCCGGTTAAAATTAAATAGACCGCTGCGCCAAAGGAGACGCGTCCCATCAGTTCGGCAATGTCGTAGCCGCGCACCGCCACTTTGTTAGGCTGGATTCGCGTAATGCCGCTGTGCCACACCGCTTTTTTGTCGGCTTCATTCATGAGGCTTTGTCCTTTGGTTTGCTGCAGGATTTCCACGACTGCACTGGGCAATTCGCCAAAGGCGTCAACCACGGCGGCGCCCGCTTCGCGCAGCGCCTTCACTTTGCCAGCGTGCGTTCCGCGACCGCCTTCGATAATCGCGCCCGCATGACTGAAGCGTGTGCCTTCGCGCGCCGCTTTGCCACCAATGTAAGCGATCACCGGCTTGGTGATTTTTCGATCGGCGATCAGCTGCGACAATTCCTCCTCCTGCGACGAACCGATTTCGCCGAAGATCACAATGGCTTCGGTGAGCGGATCGGCTTCAAACATCAGCGCCGCATCTGGGAGACGAATTCCGATCACAGCGTCCCCGCCGATGTGCACGATGCTTGAAATCCGTACGCCTGCTTGCCCGAGATAATAGCCGGTGCTCGACGCCATCCCGCCTGAGCGACTGATCACGCCGACCCCTTTCGGCACACCGGGCTTAAACCATTGCCGCGCGCTTTCCGCGCGACCGCCGATCATGCCCACCACCGCCTTGCCCGGACTCAATGCCCCCAGCGTGTTTGGTCCGAGAAACATTGCGTCATTCGCTTTCGCCGCCGCGGCGATCTCCATCGCGTCCCACACCGGCACGCGATCGGGCACAAGCACCGCGAGTTTGACCCCTGCTTCAATTGCCGAGATCGCAGCGTCTTTTACACCAGCCGCAGGCACAAAAACGACCGAGACATCGATATTGCCTAACGAATTCACCGCTTCCCGTGGCGTGTTAAACACCGGCACGCCGAGCACACTCTGTCCACCTTTGCCTGGAGTCACTCCTCCGACCACGTTCGTCCCGTACTCGCGCATTAATCGCGTGCGAGCCCGCCCTTCGCGTCCCGTGATTCCCTGCACGAGCACGCGCTTTTTCTCGTCGATCAAAATCGCCATTTAACGATCGCCTCCGATCAGTTCATCTAATCCCGGAATTTCAAGCTCCAGGTAGAAGCCTTCAATGCCAGCGAGACGGCATTCGACATCGCAGGCGAGCAGCTCGGAATCTTTGGTAGCGAACTCTTCATTGGACAATGCCGCGACGGGCGCGTCGTCGTGGTCGATGATTAATCCGCCTGAATGCGTTTCAACTGCGGCACGGATCTCCGGCCAACGCGCGGTGTCGATCCAGACACAGCCATTTTTTACCGCGAGCTTTGTAGCGGACGGATCGTTGACAAATTTTGGCAATTGGGGCTTGCGAGGTTTCCATTTTTTCCCGCTGGCGCCCGCGACCAGTTCTGCAAAACGCGCGGCGATGAACGCGGGCGTGTCGGTTTTGCGATAGCCCTCCACCGGCGCCTGCAGCAGCTCCGATATGCGCCGCAAGATTTCCACGGCTCGATCTTCGGTGTTGCCGCCGAGACGAATCACTGCGGGGATGTCGAGATCGAGTTCCCAAAACGCCTTCGCCAAACCGTACGCGGACCAGTATTGTTCCTGGCTCGCAACCCCGGAACCGGAACCGAAATAACCCAGCAGATCGGGTTGGGCCAGTATGATTCGCGCCGCGCGATACACTTTTGATGCAGATGGGTTGCCGCTCGTATCGGTGAAGTTGGCGATCGTAAACCCGGCATTCACGATCGCATCCATCGACATCATTGAGCCGCCGCCACCTGCGCCGTGAAAACCGACGAGTCCCTTGGATCCTTTTGGTGCCGCCGTTGCCAACTGTGCGAAATAGAATGTGCCGCGATGATCCTTTTGCTCAACGGCGTAAGCGACCTGCTCGAGAGCCGTCGGCGGATGATCGAACTCACGTGCAATCTCGATCCCGAGCTCCGGATGCCGCCCAACAGCGTAATCATCAATCGTGATGCGGCAATCGGCTGCGACGAACTCGCCGCTTTTGGTCACCACGAGGGGATTGATTTCAAGCGAACGCGCCTCGACGCTGCGGGCCGCGTTGAACAATTTTCGGATCGACTCATTTAGCTGCTTCGCATTTTCCGCTGAGAGTTCGCACGACGCCACGGCTTCATCGACTGCTGAATCCGATGGTCCGCGATTCACACCGCACGGGATTCGCCGCGTTGCAGCGGCGCGCTCTTCGATTCCTGTGCCGCCGCCCGCGGCGAAAATGATGATCGGGGCGCGGGCACCGTCATCGATCACGAATGAAAGAAAAAACTCGCGATCGATATCGATCTTTTCCTCCACCAGCACAGCTTCGACCGGAAACTGCCCCACTTTCATCGCCAACATTCGCTTAGCGTGCGCGCGCGCCTCTTCGGGCTTTTTGGCGAAGGCGACTCCACCAATCCCTGCGCGTCCTGTAGTCCAGGCCTGAATCTTAACGACAACTTCGCAGCCCAGTTCCTTCGCAGCCGCGGCAGCTTTGTCGACAGTCGATGCGGCCCGTCCGCGCGGGATTTTGAATCCATTCGCAGCGAGAATGGCTTTACCTTGATACTCGTGAAGACGCGCCATGATGAGATGTGTCGCGCGATTTTAGCGAGATTTCCGGTGCACGCACGCCTGCGTTACCTAACCGCCAACGGCCTGGTAATGGCCGAGCCCGCGTTGCCACATGAAGCGCGCCCACATCCACGTCAGCAGGAGCCAGCCAGTTTGGATGGTCAACCCCTGTACAAGTTCAATCCCTTTTGATCGGCCAAGAAAAATGGCGACCGGAAAAAACAGCTCGTAATAAAACGGCAGCCATTTCATCACGGCGTACACGGGAGACGGCATGATGTCGATAGGAAACATCTGGCCGCCGAGAAAGTATTCGAACGAGTAAACGATGAACACGAGGGTGGAAATTTCCAAGATCCAGAACGCAAACATCGCCAGACTGTAGGTGATGAAGAATTGAATGAACGCGGCCATCACGGTTGAGATCATCGTCAACACGTACACCAGCGGATCGGTCGGCAGCACGACGTACTCTCGGAAATAAATGAAGATCAGCACGATCGGCGGCAACGTGACGAAGCTGTAAACGAGGCGGCCACTCAAAAAAATGCTGGTCCGATACGCCAAATAACTCATCGGCTTCGTGAGCAGCGCGTTGATCTGGCCTTCGCGAATATCGGCGGCGATTTGCCATTCGTCCTCTGTCGGCACGACCAGATTGCTGACCAAAAGGATCAGCAAATAGTAATAAATCATCAAGGCGTAATCGTAGCCGTGCAGTCCGCCGCCACGCTCCTTGAACACGGCCGCCCAGAGAAACACGGTGCCGGCGAGCGGTATCAGCCCGAACAGAGCGCGCAGGAAATAATTCCAGCGGTACACGAACGTGTTCTGGAGCCCGATGTTAAAAACGGACGCGTACTTGGCGATCCTGCTAGTGCTCATGGTTTCCTATCGTCCGCGAATGACGAAATCCGAATAACGAATGACGAAACAATGACGAAATCCGAATGACCAAACAAGCACCTACTGCGGTTCGTCATTCAAACATTCGGAATTCCTTCGACATTCGTGCTTCGTCATTGTTTCCCTGCCAATTCCATAGCGAGATTAATCGCGGCGATCATGCTGTCGGGACGCGCGATGCCTTTGCCGGCGATCTCAAATGCAGTGCCGTGGTCGGGACTGGTGCGGGCAAACGGCAGCCCGAGCGTTACGTTCACGCCGCGGTGGAACGCGTGCAGCTTCAATGGGATCAATCCCTGATCGTGGTACATGCAAAGCACCGCGTCGAATTCGCCTTCAATCGCGCGATGGAAAACGGTGTCGGGAGAAACCGGACCGCTGAAAACAGTTGATGAGTGAGAGGTGACAAACGACGAGTTTAATTCTTCAATGGCCGGCGCGATGACTTCAATTTCTTCGACGCCGAGTTTACCGGATTCGCCGGCGTGAGGATTTAATCCGGCAACGGCAACGCGGGGCGCATTTTTGCCTCGGGAGCGCAGAAACTCCTCGAGCAGCAAGCCGACGCGCACTATCTCTGACTGCTTGAGCGCGCGCGCCACTTTGCGCATGGGAATGTGGGCCGTGACGAGCCCAACGGTGAGTTTTCCTCCAGTCAAACACATCGCGAAATTTTTTACGCCGCAGCGCTCCGCAAAAAATTCCGTTTGCCCCGGGAACCTGAATCCGACGTCATACATTCGGGCCTTGTGTACCGGCCCGGTTACGATGGCTTCGATCTCGCCGCGACGGGCGAGTGTCACTGCCTCCTCGAGCGCAGCTGCGGCCGCGCGCGCAGTTTCCGATGTCGGTTCGCCGGGCTTACAATTTGGCTGCCGGCCGAGGACGACGTATTCAATCGAATCGGGAACGCGTCCCGATTTCAGAGCGAGCTCGACAATCTCCGGTCCGGTCCCGGCGCAATCGCCAAGTGTGATGCCAATGCGCGGCTTCGTTGTGCTCCTGCTCATGCTCGTGATCGTAATCGAATTTGTTCACTCGGCACGAACAGGATTGGACCAACAAAAGAAGATGAAGACTAAGAGGAAGAGGGAGAGCGGAATGCGTTAGTACGTCTTGATGTAGGCTTTCTGCCGAAGGCTGGCGATCCAGCGATCCTGAATTTGCTGAGCTTCTTCCTGGACCAGTTTCTTCTCGATATCGGCGCGCACTTCCGTGAGCGACTTCGTGCTGCCGCCGTGTTTATCCTCAACCTTCATGATGTAATAATTCCCGGCGTAATCGATGATGTTGCTGACTCTGCCGATGGGCATGTTGAAGGCGAACTTTTCCAGCGGTTCCGCCAGAGTTTTGCGCTCGATCCAACCCCAGTCACCGCCGTTGTCTTTCGTGCTGTCCTCGGAATACATTTGCGCCATCTGCTCGAACTCTGCGCCACTGGCGAGTTTGCCGAGCACTTCTTCGGCGAGTTCTTTTTGCGCGGGCGCGCTCGCGGTATCCTTATGGCCGGAAACCATGATCATTCGCAATTTAATTTGCTCCTTGGACGTAAATTCATCGCGATGTTTCCTGTAGTACTCGTCGATCTTCGTAGGCGAAACAATGGAGTTCGTCTTTACGTTCTTTTGGCGCATCGCTCCCACAATGATTTTTTCCATCTCCTTTTGTTTGAACTCCCCCAACGTGTAGTTCTGCGCTTCGAGCGTTTTAACAAACGTGTTGCGGTCGCCTCCAAACGCTTCGTGAATGATCTGATTTACTCGCTGATCCACGATGTGGTCAGGGATTTCGTAGCTTTCTTTTTTGAATGCCTGAATGACGAGCCGCCGATCGACCAGATCTTTTACTGAGAGTTGACGCAGTTCCGTCAATTTTTTCGCTAATTCGTCCCCGGTGTACTGCTGGCGGAGCAGGCGTTCCTGTGGCGCGGATAAAGCGCGCACCTGAGAATACGTGATCACTTCACCGTTTACGACCGCAGCAATGCCGTCCACAACTGTGGGTTCTCCCTCAGCAGACGCGACGTTACAGATCGGGACTTGAGCAAGTACACCGACTACCAGCAAAACGGCTATAAATGGACGCCTGAAATTACTCATAATTTCTTGATCAGTTCGACAACTTCCGGGAGGTGTTGATCGATTTTCGATCCAACTAAACGGGGGAATTTGCCCGCGACAAGTATAAAATCCCCGTGCCGCGTCAACATCAACTTGCGCTCACGCACTTCCACACGGCTCACCCCTGATTCTGCCGCGGCGAGCTTGATCTCGACCAGCACGAACAAATTGTCAACGGCAGGCGGAAACGCTCCAAAACGATCGCGCCAATCCCGGCGCAATCGATGGAGCTGCTCCCGCGACGCAATCTCCGCAATCTCACGGTACGAACGTATGCGCATGGCCGGATCGCTCACGTAGGCGACTGGAATGAATGCGGGAATGCGCTCAGGGAGAGGCGCTTTTCCAATCTCGACGGCATTCGGGGCTGGAAACCCCATTGGTTTTGTGGGTGGCACGATGAACTCGGCTTCGTTTGTCACCACAAAATCAAGGCGAACATCCACATCCAGCCGGAGTCCTGTTTTTTGTCCTTTCAACTGCGCGACTGCCTGCTTGAGCAACTGGCAATACAAATCGAAACCCACTGTTATGATGTGGCCGCTCTGTGCGGTCCCGAGAATGCTGCCCGCGCCGCGAATCTCCAGATCGCGCATGGCGATGCGAAAACCAGCGCCTAACGAGCTGTATTGCTTGATCGCGCTGATCCGCTTGCGCGCGGCGCCAACTGTCATCATTTCGCGCGGCAGGAGCAGATAGGCATAGGCCTTGTGCTCGGCCCGACCGACGCGGCCACGCAATTGATATAAATCAGCGAGGCCAAATTGATCCGCGCGATCGATGATGATCGTGTTTGCATTCGGAATATCGAGACCGCTTTCGATGATCGTCGTGCAAACGAGCACGTCTGTTTTCCCAGCGATAAATCGCGTCATCACAGCTTCCAGTTCGTCGTCGTCCATCTGGCCGTGGCCGATTTCGATTCTGGCTTGCGGACAAAGATGCGCGATCCGCTCGCACACCCGCTCGATCGAAGCGATGCGGTTGTGCAAAAAGAACACCTGCCCCTGGCGTTCCAGTTCGCGATCAATCGCGGCGCGAATGATCCGCTCGTCGTACGCCGACACGACCGTTTCGACCGGCAAACGATTGGGCGGGGGAGTCTCGATCGTGGACATGTCTTTCACGCCCACCAGTGAAAGATAGAGTGTGCGCGGAATCGGTGTGGCGGAAAGTGTCAGCACATCGACGAGCTTGAAGAGCTCTTTGAATTTCTCTTTGTGCAGAACGCCGAACCGCTGTTCCTCATCAATGACGACCAGGCCGAGGTCCTTGAAGACGACGTCGCCAGAAATGAGCCGGTGTGTGCCGATGACGATATCGACCCCGCCTTCGCGCAGCAATTGCAGCACTTTTTTCTGTTCGGATTGCGAACGAAAACGGCTGAGCATTTCGATCCGTACCGGGTACTCACGCATGCGCTGCCGGAACACTTCGAAATGTTGCTGAGCGAGGACAGTGGTTGGCGCGAGCACGGCCACTTGCTTCCCCTCCATGACCGTCTTGAACGTGGCGCGCACTGCGACTTCCGTTTTGCCGAAACCAACGTCGCCGCAGATCAGGCGATCCATCGGCCGCGGCCGTTCCATGTCGATCTTCGTGTCGATGATCGCCTTCATTTGGTCCGGTGTTTCGCGGAACGGGAACGAACGTTCAAATTCGGCCTGCCATTTTGTGTCCGGCGTAAACGCGTAGCCAGGCTGCAGTTGTCGCTCCGCCTGGATCGCGAGCATTTTGCCTGCGTAATCGAAAATGGAAGCAGCGGCTTTGATTTTTGCGCGGGCCCATTTGCCATCGCCGAGCGAGCTGAGCGCCGGCGATTTTTTTCCTGCGCCGACGTAACGTGAAACGAGATAGGCTTGCTCGAGCGGCACGTACAGCTTCGCTTCATCGGCGAACTCGAGGACCAATACCTCCTGCGGTTGCACCTGCTGTTGTACGGCAAGGGCTCCGCTTGCCAGGGGCGCCTGACCATTATCAGGCAAACGGGGCGCCTGCCCTACTGGAAACTTTTCAAGACCCATGAATCTTCCGATGCCGTGCTCGAGATGGACGACGAAATCGCCTTCAGCGAGTTCGCTGAAATCGATTTGGGCGCGGTGACGTTCGGCACGACGTAGCCGCAAAAGCCTTCGAGGGTGGACTGCGAATCGTCCGAACAACTCCGCAGCCGAGAGAACGACGAGATTGGCCGCTGGAAAACAAAATCCGCGCGCGAGCGAACCCTCGACGAAATCGACCCCCTCAACCGTCCCCTCCATAATTTCGCGGAACCTCTCGATCTCGCCTTCAGTCTGAAAATAGATTACGATCCTGGCGTTGGTCGCACGCCATTCTTTCAAGCGCTCGACAAACTGCGCGCGCTTGGCCTCGGCGAGCACCAGATCGCCGGCGCCAAACTCTCCAATCTCGCAATCCTGAAACGCGCCGCCGAAATCTTCCGGACCAGTCTCAATCCAGCCTTCACTGATTTGGACGTGGGCGTTTGAAATTCCGTCAGGTTCGACATCGAAGATCAGATCGCGCTCACGAACATAATCGCCAACGTTGCCACTTTGGTCCGCTGCCACTTGGTTGAGCAGAATATCGATCGAGCGCAAATCGCGCACGGAAGTCTGCGTATCGATATCGAACTCGCGCAGCGATTCGATTTGGTCGCCGAAAAATTCCAGGCGGAATGGTAACGGCGCTTGCCACGAATAAAGATCGACAACCCCGCCGCGGACAGCGAACTGTCCGCGAGTGGTGACTTGTGAGACGCGTTCATAACCGCTCGCCGCGAGCCGTTCGAGAAACTCTTCCATCCTGGTGGTCGCCCCGCGCCGGAGTTGAACAACCGCAGATTCAAGGCTTCCGCGTTTCGGTGCAGCTTGATCGAGACCTGCGCGTGTCGCCACGATGATCCTCGGGCCAGTGTCGCGTTCGATTTGCAAAAACAATGCCAGCCGTTCCGCTGTGATTTCCGGATCGGGCAGGACATTTTCGATCCCGGTCAACTCTGCTTCTGGCAGGAACAGCGCATCGGGCTGCCAGTTGAGCAAGCTCTCGTAAAAGAGTTCCTGAGAATGGACGCTAGGGCAGAGGACCCAAATTGTGGAATCAGCAGCCCGCCGTTTATCGATTCGACCGCCGCGATGAGCGTTTGCGAGCACGGCAGCCAGGAACGGCTGACCGGTCTGGATTACATGAGAAAATCGTACGGGCCATTCAGCCCGTTGTATCGCCTTGAGTTTGTGCGTGATCGGTTTGCTTGTAGCGACGCGCTCCAGCAACTCCGCTGATTTTTCCACCTCAAACTTTACGCCAAATCAGCCGGAATTGTAGCTAGTCCGCATTCTTGCGCCTTCGGCGATTTATCTCATATCGTCTTCGGGGAAGCCGATCCACCATTTGCGAAAAGGTGGAACGCGTTGTCCTCAACGCGTTGGCAAGCTGCGCGTGAAGCGCAGTATCCTAGAGCGCACGGCCGATCGCTGCGGCGACTGCGCGCAGGCGGGGGACGAGCTCGGCAAAAATTTCCGGCGTGAGCGCCTGGTTACCATCGCTCTTGGCCTGCTCCGGTGAATCGTGCACTTCGATCATCAGCGCGTCCGCTCCGGCGGCAACAGCTGCGAGAGACATCTGCGGCACGAACTCGCGGAGACCGAGCGCGTGCGTTGGATCGGCGATCACCGGCAAATGCGTTTTGGATTTCAAAATGGGAACGGCGCTCAAATCGAGCGTGTAACGCGCAGCGTTATCAAACGTGCGGATGCCGCGCTCGCACAGAACCACGTTCGGGTTGCCTTCGTTCAGGATGTATTCCGCGCTCATGATCAAATCATAAATTGTGGCGCTGAATCCGCGCTTAAGCAGCACAGGAAGCCTGCTGCGGCCTACCTCTTTCAAGAGCGAAAAGTTGTGCATATTGCGCGTGCCGACCTGAAGGCAATCCGCATATTTTTCGATCATCGGAAGATCGCGCGGGTCCATGACTTCCGTCACCACAGGCAGGCCAGTCTTCGCGCGCGCTTCAGCGAGAAAACGAAGTCCTTCTTCGCGTAAGCCCTGAAAACTGTACGGCGACGTGCGGGGTTTGAACGCGCCGCCGCGCAAAATTCTTGCGCCTGATTCTTTCACGATCGTCGCGATGGACAGAATCTGTTCTTTGCTCTCAACCGAGCACGGCCCGCAAATAAGGACGACGTCCTCATGCTCTCCGAGGCGAACATCGCCTATTGCCACGGAGGAGGCGCCGCGTGAATCGCGTGCCGCAAGCTTATACGGTTTCAGCACGGGCACGATCGCTTCCACGCCGCGCATTGCGGCGATCGCCTTTTCCCGGAGGAGTGCCTCAGGTCCGATGACGCCGATGATCACCCGTGATGCTCCCCGGCTGATTTGCGCCTCAAGTCCAAATTCGCGAACGCGCGTGACGATCCGCTGGATCTGTTCCTCGGTGGCGTTGGGCTGGGCGATAACGATCATATTACTTGTGCGGGATCATCAGAATGACGTGAGCAGGAATTTTCTGCAAGCCTGGATACAACGGCGTTCGCAACAGACGGCGGCGCTGGATATGAGTCGCCCTCTAGCCTGTAGGGGAAGCTGACAGGTTCCCGGGGACGACGATGTCGTCCCCTAAAGTGGATCTGAACCTAGTTCGTAATCGTGACCGGCGTTCCGACTGAGACGGACCTGAAGAAATCTTCCGCCATGAATTCAGGCATGCGGATGCAGCCGTGCGACGCCGGATACCCCGGCAAATAACCGGCGTGCAAGCCCGTCCCCGACACGATCCGCATAAAGTAAGGCATCGGTGTGCCTTGGAAGTGTGTGCCCGGCGGTTTCGGATCCTTTTTTATATCGATATTGGCAACGACTACTTTGCCCGAGGAGTCCACATAATCTCCGAATAAAGTGGAGGCGTGGTCCTTGTCCTTTTGAATGATTTTATAATTACCGACGGGAGTATTCAGTCCCTCGCGGCCGGTCGACAATTGCGAAACCCCGACGAGCACGCCGCCTTTGTAAAAATAGGCGCGCTGTTCTCCGAGGCTGATCTTAATGGAGGGACTACCGCTGGCGTGATCGCCATCCCAATAGGAGACGGTGTCGCGCGGTGGACCACCACCACCCTGCTGGCCACCGTAAGCGCCGCCCAGATACTGGGTATTGGCCGAAAAGCGTGGGTCTTCGCCGCACCCTGTGACGAATAAAACGAGCCCAATAGAGAGAACTCCGTACCAAAGCCTAAGGAAGAAACGTTCCATAAATTCTAGAAGCGTTTTAATGCGCAACTCACGCAAAAAGTCAAGGGCTTAGCAGTGCTTTGCACGCGCAAATACGTGATAACACCGCGGATGTTGGAGGGGCGTTTGTGTCAAACGCCTAGGCGCCCGCCGCGGCGGGCGCCTCTACAAGCGCACGTTTTCGGCGCGTCATTGCTTGCACCATTGATCCACCCAATCGTTCACCGTTTTGTACCACAACCGCGAATTTTGCGGCTTAAGCACCCAATGGCCTTCGTCGGGGAAATACAACATCTTCGATGGAATCTTCAATCGCTGCAACGTCGTGAAGAGTTGAAATCCTTCGCTCACGTCTAGCCGATAATCGTTCTGTCCGTGGATCACCAGCGTCGGCGTTTTGAATTTGTCGGCGAACAAGTGCGGAGAAAATTTCCGGTACAGCTCGCGGTTCTTCCACGGCGGCCCTTTGAATTCCCATTCCGGAAACCAAAGTTCTTCCGTCGTGCCGTACACGGACTCCGTATTAAACGTCCCATCGTGCGACACAATGCATTTGAACCGGTTCGTGTGACCGAGGATCCAATTGGCCATGTAACCGCCGTAGCTCGCGCCTAGCGCCGCCTCGCGGTTTTTGTCGATGAACGGATAGGTCTTCTCCACGTAATCGAGTCCTTTCATCAAATCGACGTACGGTTTGCCGCCCCAATCGCCGCTGATCGAATCCGTAAACTTCTGTCCGTAACCGGTCGAGCCGTGGAAATTGATCATCACCACCACGTAATTTCCGGTCGCCGCGAACAACTCCGCGTTCCAGCGATACGTCCACTCGTTTCCCCACGCCCCTTGCGGCCCACCATGGATCAAAAATTTCAGTGGATACTTCTTGTTTGGATCAAACCCCGGCGGCTTGACCATAAAGCCCTGAACATCCTCGTCGTTTGCGCCTTTGAACGTGAACGACTCCAACGGCTGCATGTCAATCTGCGACAAAAGGGCCTCGTTCATATGAGAGACGGGCTCTGGCCGCGGCGGCGGATCAACGACTGCTAACTCATCGTTCCCGACCTGGTGTCTCCAAATTTCGCTTGGCGCGACGATGGAAGCTTTGGTGTAAAACAAAAAGTGCACTCCGCCACTTTTCGCAAAGACCAGATCATCAGCTTGCCCCGCGTGATCGGAAGTATATCCGGAGACATTGTTGAGCGGTGGAATGATTACCACCCTATCGTCGTGAGGAATCGCAACTGCGATGCCTGCGTTGCCGCGGTCTTCGACAGCGAAGAATATTCCCGCAGAATTCGGTGACCAAGTGTAGCTTCCAACCCATCGATCAAACTTCTCCGTCAGATCGCGCGTCTTGCCAGATTGTCGATCTTGCACAAGGAGCCGCCATTTATCGGCCTCAAAGCCGGCGCGGGCTTGCGAGCGCCAGGCGATGTATTTTCCGTCCGGCGAATAGAGTGGAGTCGTGTCGGCGCCGGGACTAGTGGAAATTTTCTTTGGCGCACCGCCAGCGATCGGCACGACAAAGATTTCGTTGTTCGTGCTCGTCGCTTCGACCTCGTCGATATTGCTCGTGTACGCGACCTCCTGGCCGTCGGGCGAAATCGCATACATATCCTGACCGCCTAACGAGAATGGTGGCACATCGTGATCGCCCGGCGTCAGATCTCTAGGTTGTAGCACAGGCATCTTGCCTGTGGGGCCACCGGACATCTTGTCTGGTGTCTGCGATTCGGCAGGCGAGACGCCCGCCTGCCCCACAGACGGGACCTCTGTGCTACGATCGGCGCGCGCATCCGCGTCCACAACAAACAAATGACTCCGCTTGAATTCGGTGAACGCGCTCCAATGGCGATAAAACAATCGCGAAAAGATTTTCGCTTTCACCTTGCTCTTCTTCAGCTCTTCATCGCGTTGCTTGTTGCAGGCGTCGTCCTTGCAATCAGGATAAACGGCCGACACGAATACAATGTTCTTGCCATCGGGTGACCAGATCCCGCCATCCGCGCCGGTTGAGATTTCCGTCGCCTGATTCGGCTTGCCGGTGAGCGTGCCTGCGTTCGAATCGAAGTCGCACATCCAGATTTGCGGCGGGTCAGTCGCTTTCGATGTCCAGATCAAGCGTTTCCCGTCGGGCGAAAACCGCGGGCGCTCCTCGTGATTCGGCGTTGGATTCAATCGCCGCGATTCCCCACCGCTCGCCGGTACGATCCACAAATGCGAAATCCTCGTGTTCGCTTCCAGATCGACGTCTACGCAATCGAATACGACCCATTTGCCATCCGGCGACGGCACTGGCGCGCCGACGCGCTTCAGTTTCATCATGTCCTCGAAGGTGAATGGACGTTTCTGAGATGGCGTTTGCGCGAGCACCGAGGTGGTGAGCAAAAGGAGTGCTGCGAGAAAACTTTTCATAAGCGGCCAAGCTCTCGTTTAACCCCGACCGGCGCAAGCAGTCTGGGGAGCGCACGCCTCTGGCGTGTTGGCGATCGCATTCTGCGATCGCGAACTTTCGAACTGTTCCACAAGTTCGCGTTGTGCATCGAGTCAGACAAAGCTCGTCGCCGCAGAATACGCCGACCAGCACGCCACAAGCGTGCGCGCCCCAGAACGTCGCCGCTCGACCCATCAGTTATGCGCGTTATTATCCACCATGGTAAAAATCGAAACAATCAAGAACGGCCCTTACATCGTGACGGGCGAAGTGGAATTGATCGACGCGGATGGAAACAAATTCCCTGTCGAAAAACGAATGGCACTTTGTCGCTGCGGCGCTTCCACCGAGAAACCGTTTTGCGACGGCACCCACTCGAAGATCGGCTTCAAAGCCGCAGAGAAAGCGGTTCCGGAATCCAAAGAATAATTTTGTCATTCCGAGCGAAGTCGAGGAATCTCTCGAATGAAAATTAGAGTAGCGCTCGTACTCGCGTTCTCATTGTTAGCCGCGACGCTCCGCGCCGAAAAAATTTCACTCGTCGGCGCGACAGTGATTAATCCGGCTGACGGCAAAGTGCTGCCGAATGCCACGGTCGTTATCAACGGCGACAAGATTGAGCGCGTGTCGATGGGCAAACAGGACGCTGCCACGCTTGGCAGACAGGTCAGTTGCGTCGGCAAATTCATTTTGCCGGGTTACATCGACACGCACGTGCACTTCTTTCAGTCGGCTGATTTGTTCACGCGGCCGGACGGTGCTGATTTTAACAGCGTTCGCCCGTACAAAGACGAAGTCGCGTGGATCAAATCGCATCTCGACGACGTCTTCGCGCGCTACATCCGCAGCGGCATAACCAGCGTCGTTGATGTTGGCGGACCGATGTGGAACTTCGAGGTCCGCAAGAAGGCCAACGCAACTGCGAAAGCGCCGCGCGTAGCCGTGGCGGGCCCGCTCATCTCAAGCGTCTCGCGCGAGAAACTCGATCTCGGTGATCCGCCAATCGTGAAGATTGACACGCCTGATCAGGCGCGCGAGTTCGTGCGCAAACTGGCGGAACAAAAACCGGATCTGGTGAAGATCTGGTACATCGTCGACAAAGATCATCCCGTCGATGCGTTCCGGCCTATCGTCCGCGCGACGATTGAAGAGAGTCACGCGCACAAGATTCGCGTCGCCGTGCACGCAACCGAGCTCGACACCGCGCGTGCGGCTGTGGAAGAAGGCGCGGACGTGCTTGTCCACAGCGTGATTGATAAACCGATCGATGACGCGTTTGTGAAGCTATTGAAGGATCGCCACGTCATTTTGTGTCCGACGCTGGTGGTGTTTGAACGGTACGGCCGGACGTTTTCGCACCAACTGAATCTTACTCAGGAGGAACAAAAGTGGGGCAACCCGGAAGTGATCGCGTCTCTCGACGTGACAAAGATTCCGCAGGACAAATTGCCACAAAGAGTCAAAGAGGCCTTGGGCGATCCGAAGGCCGCGCTCGACAGGATTGAGAAAACGTACGAAGTCGCGCTGCCGAATTTGAAGAAGCTCGAGGACGCCGGTGTGACTATCGCCGCCGGCACTGATGCTGGGAACATCGGGACGATTCACGGGCCCGCACTGTTCCGTGAATTTCAGTTGATGAAAGAAGCCGGGCTCACGCCCATGCAGATACTGCAATGCGCGACAGCGAACGCTGCGAAACTTTTTGGCGGCGAAACCGGTGCGCGTGTCGGCAAACTCGAAAACGGCTGTTTCGCCGATCTTGTGATTCTCAATTCAAATCCGTTGGACGACATCGCTCATGCTTCTGATATCGACACCGTGATGAAAAACGGCGTCGCTTATCCGGCTGATTCGATCTTGAAATGACCTGCCCGGGGAGCGCACGCCTCTGGCGTGCTGGCGATCGCAAATTCGCGTTAACGTCGGTCAAACAAGAGTTCGTCGCCGCAGAATGCGGCGACCTGCACGCTGCAAGCGTGCGCTCCCCGGAATCCGACGTTCTCGCGGTAACACGCCGTGAATTCTCTTGCTCCGTGCGGGGGCTAGCGGACACTTCACTATGGCTACGCACCCGACCGAATACGCCCATCCGGAAGCGCTGGTGGAGACTGATTGGCTGGAGAAACATCTCAAGGATGACGGGATCCGCATCATCGAATCGAATGAGGACATTTTGCTTTATGACACCGGGCATATTCCCGGCGCGGTACACATCGATTGGCGCGCCGATCTTCAGGACCCGGTGATTCGCGATTATATTTCACCGGAAAAATTTGCGCGGCTTTGCAGTCGTCACGGCATTACGCCGGACACGACCTGCATTTTCTACGGCGACAAGGCGAACTGGTGGGCGTGTTACGCGCTTTGGGCGTTCCGGTTGTTTGGTCATGAGAAAGTGAAAATCCTCAACGGCGGCCGTGACAAATGGAAAGCAGAAGGGCGCCCGATGACGCGTGAAATTCCGAAATATCCCGAGACAAATTATCCAGTGCCAAAGAAACGCTTCGACAAGGAGATCCGCGCATTCTTCGATGAAGCGCTGGCGCAAAGTAAAAGTGGTAAACCGTTGATCGACGTGCGTTCACCTGGCGAATACCGAGGCGAGATCACACACATGCCCGAGTATCCGCAGGAGGGCGTGCTCCGCGGCGGTCATATTCCCGGGGCGAAGAGCATGCCGTGGAAGACGGCCACCAACGATAATGCCACGTTCAAGTCAGCCCCGGAACTGGCAAAGATCTACTTCGATCAGTGCGGCGTCAGCCCCGACAAAGACACAGTCGTCTATTGCCGAATCGGCGAGCGCTCCAGTCACACGTGGTTTGTGCTCACTTATTTGTTAGGTCTTAGTAACGTGCGCAACTACGACGGTTCATGGACTGAATGGGGCAACAAGGTTGGCGCACCAATCGAAAGGAGCGCGTAAGCGCCCCCGGAACTTAAACGCGCCCGGTTTTTTCCAACAGCTCATGAATTAACTGCATTCGCTTTCGCTCTTTTCGACTGGAACGGAGCTTTGCGATCGAGCGCTGAATTCGTCGTGTCCAATTTAAGTTCGCCCGCGTCCCGGGGACGTTGAAGCGGTATTTGCGCGCGAGCAGATCGGTGATCATGACCACGGCAATCCAGGAGTTACAACTGAAAAGCGCGCCCATCACCGCGGGATAAAAATCGTTCTCGTAATCGAGTTGGTCGATTTTGGAATTCAATCCGGCAAAAAGCGCGATCTTCTCGAGTGTCGCCCGCGCCTGTTGTCCTGTCTCGGAGCCAGAAACTTCGAGTGCTTCTTCCCAGAAAGCGCGAATCGGGTCGTGATCGTGCGTTGCATAAGTCGCCACTGATAGCCGCTCGTATCTTTCAGGCGGAATCATCATCCCATCGAACACCTCCCACTGTGGAATCTTAAACCCGCCGATACCAAGATATTGCAAATTGGGGCGCACGTATTCCGGCACGACGCCGAGATCTTCCCCGACCACACGCGCGGCGCCGGCTTCTTCCAGAACGATGCGCAGACATTCTTCACCTTCGCGTTTATTCGCTTCGCGATTTTCGGGCGTGCCGTCATCGCGAGGAGAAAAATGCGGTGCGCGCCCGCCGGTTCGTTCGAGCATTTGATGCTGGTCGAGAGGCAGGAATTCCCTATTTCTATCAGGTCGCCAGGGGAACGCATAGACGCGATAAAATCCCTGGACGTGATCAATACGGAAAAGATGAAAGATCCGTCGGGTGCCGCGCACCCGTTCGCGCCACCATTGAAAATTGGTCGCGCGCATTGCGCCCCACTGGTAGAGCGGAACGCCCCAGTTCTGACCCCATTTTTGGGTGAACGCGTCGTCCTTGAAGAGCGGCTCTGGAGGCGCGCCACCGAACCAGTCGAGCATGAATTCATTCGGGCGCGAGAAAACGTCGGCGCTGTAGTAACTGATGCCAAAGGGAATATCGCCCATCAGCGCCACACCGCTTTGTTCCGCATGCGCTTTGATGTCCCGCCATTGCTGATGAGCGATCCATTGAACGTAACAAAAGAAGTCTCCGCGTTGTGTGAGGGTTGCCCGCTTGTCGTCCGGGAGATCGCGTATCCAGTTGCGAGCGCTTTCAGTGCTTTGATGCCGCGACGGCCATCGATCCCACGCGGAGCTACCGTTATTTTCCTCGATGAGAACGCGGAAGAGCGCGTAATCGTGCAACCATGAGGATTCTCCTTCGCAGAACCTTTTGAATTCAAATCGGCGTTTTTCGTCCGCGCGAGCGGAGAAATTCGCAAACGCGTTCTCGAAAATGCGCTGCTTTAGTTCTTTGACTCGCCGATAGTTTGCGCGGCCGCGGCGGAGGCTCACAAGGTCGACTTCCGCGAGTACAGCCTCAAAGGCCTCGCGCGTTAAATCTGGCGGCGAACCTGGCGCGAGGTGCAGAGTCGTTGGCTCGATCGCCATCGCACTAATGGCGTTGTATGGGCTGTTATCCGCTCCGGTTTCGTTGATTGGCAGAAGCTGGACAAGCGTGAATCCGATTTCTGAAATCCAATCAATGAACTCTCGCAATGCGCCGAGATCGCCGATTCCCAGATCGTTCTCGCCGCGCAACGCAAAAAGCGGCACGAGTACACCAGCGATCTTCTTTTCCGGCGACAGATTCATGAAGAGAATGACGAATGACGAATGACGAAGCTCGAAATAATGACGAAACCTAAACGACCAAAAAATCTGCTGCGATTCTTAATCATTCTTTCATTCGGGCTTCCTTCGAGATTCGACATTCGTGCTTCGTCATTTTCTCTGCACTTGCCAGTCTTCGACGAGAGCATTTGGAATTTCTTGCAGAAAACGCGACGGCCTCTGGAAGACATCGCCGTAGCCGCCACTCAGGCGCATGTGCGGATAGGTGAGATAAAGCTCGTCGCGCGCACGGGTAATCGCCACGTAGAACAAGCGCCGTTCTTCCTCCAGCGCGTCGCGCGTGTCGAGCGAGCGGCTGCTGGGGAACATGCCGTCAGTGAGCCAAATCACGAAGACCGTATGAAACTCGAGACCTTTTGCCTGATGCACGCTGGAGAGGTTGACGGCTTCTTTCTCGTTTGTCTGACCGGGAGCAGCTTCCGCATCGACGTTGCTGATCAACGCCAACTGAGATAGAAATTCATGGACGTCTTTGAATTGGCGAGCGAATGCCGCGAGCTGGTCGAGGTCTTCGCGGCGAAGTTGGTAATTTGCAAAATTCACCTTCGCATAGTCGTCGTAAATCGCTTCCACAATGGATGTGATTATTTCCGATGGCGGATTCGGATCCCCGCCCGGTGCGATCTCATCAAGGGTATGCGCCAGTTGCGTCCACATTTTCTTTGATTTTGCCGGGACGTTCATCGCAAGGAAGCGCTCGCCAAATTTGTAGTCCCGCGACTGCGGGATGACCCCGGTTGGCGCTGCTTCTTCGTCGGAACCCCGGTCAACGCCCGCGGCTACAACCCCCGTTTCCCACGTGCGCCAGAGATTTTCCGCAGTGCGGTTGCCGATTCCGGGCAGCAATTTCACCATTCGATTGAACGCGACTTCATCGCGCGGATTCGCGACGAAACGAATGAACGACGACACATCTTTAATGTGCGCTTGTTCGAAGAACCGGATGCCGCTGGTGATTTGGTATGGGATGCCACGGCGCGAAAGCTCCAATTGCAGCTCGAGCGCGTGATAGTGCGCGCGGTAAAGGACCGCGACGTCGTTCAGATCAATGTTCTCGTCGCGCAGCTCCAGAATCCGCTGGGCAACAAACTGCGCCTGTTCCGAGCCATCATTCAGCGCGACTAACGCCGGCTTGAGCGTCTTTGATTCGCGCGTCGCGCTTAAGTGTTTCCGGAATTGTCGAACATTCGCGGCGATCGCCGCGTTAGCCACCTCCAGAACTTCCGGCACACTGCGGTAGTTCATTTCAATCTTGAACACTTGCGCATCCGGATAGCGCTTCGGAAATTCGAGAATGTTTTGAAAGTTTGCGCCGCGCCAGGAGTAGATCGATTGCGCGTCGTCGCCCACTACCATCAGATTGCGATGGTCGCGGGCGAGCAAGTCGACAAGGTCAGCCTGAATTTTGTTCGTGTCCTGATATTCGTCGACCAGAATGAATTGAAACTGGCGCCGGTAGACTTCCGCGATCCGCTCGTGCTGCTGAATCATCAACAGCGTCTTTTGCAGCAGGTCGTCAAAATCCACCGAGTTCGTCGCCTTCTTCTTTTTTTCGTATCGGTCCCGAACGTCCTGGATTTTGTCGAGCAACGGCAGGAAGTAAGGAAACTTTTCCGCGAGCAACGACTCCAGCTGCATCTCCGTGTTCACGACGAAGCTGAAGATTTCCGCGAGCACATCACCCTTCGGAAACCGGATTTCCTTTGGATCAATGCCCGCGCTCGCCACCACCGTATTGATCAAATCTTTTTGATCTTCACGGTCCATGATCGTGAAACCGCTCGAGTAACCGAGCGCCGTCCCATGCCTGCGCAAGATCCGGTTCCCTACCGAATGGAATGTCCCACCCCAGAGTCCGCTGGCGTCGATCGGCAGCAAATTCGCGACGCGATTCAGCATTTCGCGAGCTGCTTTGTTCGTGAACGTGAGCAACAGAATATTTCGCGGATCGATCCCGTTCTCGAGCAGGTACGCCACGCGATATGTGAGGGTGCGCGTTTTTCCCGAGCCCGCGCCGGCGATCACAAGGATCGGTCCGGGCGGAGCGGTGACCGCCGCGAGTTGCTGTTCGTTCAGCTCAGCGGCGTAATCAATGTGGACCGACGTTGATACCGGCGCGCGTTGCAGCGTGTATTGACGGGACATACGCTGTAGGGCGATTCGTAGGTCGCGCTACGAAACCGCTTCCACAGGCGTGGGCTGCGGCGCTGGGTCAACCCATTTCCCGTGCTCGTGGATCAAGTCCTTGAGTCGATCGACTGCTTCTGCTTCAGGAATGTTGAATTTCACTGCGGTCTTGCCGACATAAAGATTCACTTTGCCTGGCGCGCCGCCGACGTAGCCGAAATCCGCATCGGCCATTTCGCCGGGTCCGTTCACAATGCATCCCATGATGGCGATCTTGACGCCCTTCAGGTGCGAGGTGGCTGTTTTGATTTTCGCCGTCGTGGTTTGCAGATTGAACAGCGTCCGTCCACAGGACGGGCACGCCACATAATCAGTTTTGAAGATACGCGAGCCGGCAGCCTGCAAAATGTTGTAGGACAAACGGAGCGCTTGACCAGGCGCTTCCTCGCCTTGCACTAAGATCGCGTCGCCGATGCCGTCGCATAGCAGTGAGCCGATGTTGGTGGAGGCGGTGAGAAGAGTCTCAAGAAAATCCCTACTGTCATCCTGAGCGGAGCGCAGCGGAGTCGAAGGATCCCGCCGATTTACACTAAGGTCTTGCGGCGGGATTCCTCGACTTTGCTCGGAATGACGGAAGGCATCCTTCAGCAAAATCGGATGGCGCGCGTGCAACTTCGCCGCCAGCAAACGGATTGCTGCGATTACCGGGAGTTCGATTTCGTCCGTCACGGTAACAAATTGCGCACTTTGCTGCGCGTTGAGTTTCGCAATCGTCTCGTCATCCCGGGGATCGATCGCGATGATGTTTGCATCCTCGTAAACGATTTCGGGTTTGTAATCGCCCATTCGGTCGATCTTGTGCGCGATCTTGTCGAAGTTCGCCTGCCGCACTACGACGCGAATCAATTCATCTCCGCCGAGTTTCACTCCGTCGCGCTCGATCTTCTCCGTCGCCCGCCGCTGATAGGAGAATGGATCAAATGACAATTCGACGTTCGATGCTCGATGTGCGGCGTTGGATGTGTTGCGAATATTCTCGATGAGCGCTTTCGCCACGGGAATTTCGTGAGGACTATCTTCCGTGAGCGATACACGGATAGTGTCGCCAATTCCATCCGCCAGCAGCGACCCGATTCCAATCGAGCTCTTGATGCGCGCATCTTCACCTTCGCCGGCCTCGGTTACTCCGAGATGCAGCGGGTAATTCCAGTCCGGGCCGAGTTCGTTTAATCGCGCCACAAGCAATCGATACGCGGCAATCATGACCTTCGGATTGCTGGCCTTCATGGAAAAAACGAAATCGTGATAGTCGAGGTCGCGCGCGATCCGCGCGAACTCGAGCGCGCTCTCCACCATGCCGAGAGGCGTGTCGCCGTAGCGATTCATAATGCGATCCGAAAGCGACCCGTGATTTGTGCCAATGCGCATGGCGACTCCGCGCGTTTTGCACAACTCGACAAGCGGCGAAAACCGCTCACTGATCCGATTTAACTCCGCCGCGTATTGTTCGTCAGTGTATTCGCGAATGAGGAACTTTTTCGAGTCCGCGTAGTTGCCGGGATTGATCCGCACCTTTTCGACCCATTTGGCTGCTTCCATTGCAGCCTCGGGCTTGAAATGGATGTCGGCGACGATCGGCACCTCGCAGCCGCGCTCGCGCAAGCCTTTGGCAATGTCCGCGAGGTTGCGCGCATCCTTCACCGTAGGCGCGGTGATCCGGACAATCTCGCAGCCGGCGTCTGCCAACTCCATTGTTTGCTGAATCGACGCCTCGGTGTCCATCGTGTCGCAAGTGATCATCGACTGGACACGAATCGGGTTGTCTCCGCCGATGCCGATGTTTCCAACCTTCACCTCGCGTGTGGCGCGGCGATGATACTGAAGAGGATTACTGCAATAGTTCACGAGAACCGAAATGTACGAAGTCTGGGGCAACCTCGCAATCGCGCTGACGTTCTACGGCGCTTGCGAGTTTTTCCCAGGCGATTGTGCTTCGAACTGGTCGAGCTTTTTGCGGACAAACGGCAAATCCTGCACATCGAAGAACGTGATGTAGAGCATGTAACCGATAATCAATACGGCACAGCTGGTTTGAATCACCTCAAGCACGCGCATGTTCACCGGTTTGCGCCGGACCGATTCAATTAACGCCAGGACGATGTGGCCTCCATCAAGCACCGGAATCGGCAGCAAATTCAGAATCGCCAGGTTTACGTTGAGAATCACGCTGAACCACAGTGCTAGTTGCCAGCCGCGTTCGCTTTGGAAAAGCAGATAGTAAATGCGACCGATTCCGACTGGCCCGCTTAGATGTTGCAACTTCACGTCCGACTTCGGCGAGGCGACGGCGCCGATCGTCTTTAAGGTGCTGGTGACGCTGTTGTAGACTTGTTCAATTGGATTCGGATGCTGGATCGAGACAATACCGCTCGTATCCCATTGGATTCCGATTCGCGGCTTCATTTCGCCGGCCGTGGGCAGGAGAGTTGGTTTTACTGGAATATCCAACTTTGAGCCGCTGCGCTCGACGTGCAGCACAAGCTCTTCATTTGGATGTTTGCTGATGTACTCCAGCAACGCGATCGGGTTGTAGATGGGCGTTTGGTTAAACCCACGGATGATGTCTCCGGGGCGCAGTCCGGCTGCCGCGGCAGGGCTTTTTGCTTCTACTTTGTCGATGATCGGAGTTTCTGCGGGAGCGATGAGCAGCTGCCTGACGCTTTTCCTCCGCCAGCCGCGGGTCTCCGCCTTGTAAGGTTCGACCGATACTGTTTGCACCTTTCCGTCTCGCTGGAATTTCACCGCAATCTTGTCGCCTTCGCTCCGCACGACGTCCCAGCTGATGCTGTCGTTCATTCCCATGAAACGCCTCACCGGCTTGTCATCCACGGATAAGATTTTGTCGCCCGGTTGCAGGCCGGCCTTCTCCGCTGGCGAACCCGGGGTGACGTAGCCAATTACAGTGGTTGAATCGCCTTCGCTCACGGGGTGACCAACAGCCCAGACGATTCCGGCAAAAAACAACGCCAGCAGCAAGCTGAACACCGGACCAGCGATGGCTACAATGATTTTGTCGAGCGCGGAAATTCTCGGCAGCCTCGCCCGGTCCAAGTCGGCTTTGCCCTCGATGATGTCCATCGGCGCAAGCTGCGGCAGCGCAACAAAACCTCCGAAGGGCAGTGAGCCGAGCGAGTATTGGACGCCGTTAATCGTCTTCTTCCAAATCGGTTTGCCAAACCAAACACCGAATTTCTCGATGTAGAGACCCCGCCACCGCGCCGCCAGAAAATGCCCGAGCTCATGCACCACAATGAGCAGATTAAACAGGATGAGGACCTCGAGCAGGATGAAGATGACGCGAGCGATATGCAAAATCATGTGGTCAGCCGGTGATCAGTGAATCGTTGGACACGCCATTCTATCTGCCGTTGTAAATCTTTTAACGTTTGGCCGATTGCACGCATCCCTGCGCTTGCGTTCGCGCCCACTGATCGGCTCCCAATATTGCATCGAGATCGGGGTGCGCAACGGGCGTGTGTCGGTTCATCACTTGTTCAACAAGCCCCCAGATTTCCGGAAACCGCACTTTGCGATCTAAGAACGCCGAGACCGCGATTTCATTGGCGGCATTCATTACGGCCGGCAATGTGCCGCCGATCTCGCCTGCGCGGCGCGCCAGATTCAATGCCGGAAAGTCGTCGTAGCGCGGAGTGGAAAATTCCAATTTCGACAGCTTCGAAAAATCGAGCGGCGGCAACGAGTTCGGAACCCGATCCGGCCAGGTCACGGCGTATTGAATCGGGAAGCACATGTTCGAATAACTCAGTTGCGCGAGTGTGGAACCATCCGTGAATTCGACCATTGAATGGACGATGCTTTGCGGATGAACGACTACTTCAACGCGGTCCATCCCCACGCCAAAAAGCCAGTGCGCTTCGATCATCTCCAGGCCCTTGTTGAACAACGTCGCTGAATCGATGGTGATCTTCGGTCCCATGTTCCAGGTCGGATGCTTTAAGGCCTGCTCCGGCGTGATTAAATCGAATCCCGCTCGCGGCGTTTCGCGGAACGGTCCGCCAGACGCGGTAAGGATAATCCGGCGAACGTCTGTTGGAGACTCGACGCCCCCGTCGCGTGCGGAGCGGAGCCGGGCCGGCTCGAGGCATTGAAAAATGGCGTTGTGCTCAGAGTCGACCGGCAAAACGTGTACGCTTTTGTCGCGCGCTTCGCGCATTACGATCTCACCCGCCATGACCAAAATTTCCTTGCTCGCCACGGCGAGATCCTTGCCAGCTTTAATCGCCGCCAGCGCAGGGCGCAAACCCCCCGTGCCGACGATTGCCACCAGCACCATGTCCGCATTTGTCAGGCAGGCGATCTCGAGCAAACCTGATTCGCCTGAGAAAATTCGCGGCTCATAATCGAGTGCCTTCCGAAGAACATCGATCTGGGTCTCATCAACCAGGCAAACCGATTCCGGCCGGACTTCATTCGCAGCGGCGGCCAACTTTTGTGCGTTGCTTTTCGCCGCGAGCCCGACGATTTCCATCCGCTCCGGAATATCGCGCGCCACCTTCAATGCGCTCTCGCCGATGGACCCGGTCGCGCCCAGAATGACAACACGTTTACGATTCACCTCGTTAAATGACTCCTCGTGTTTATGCGACGTGGATCACGAGTCGCAGATAAAAGAACATTAGCGGTGCAGTGAAAAGCAGACTGTCCAGCAGATCGAGCGCGCCGCCAATTCCCGGAAGCAGATTGCCCGAGTCCTTTACGTCGGTGCTACGCTTAATAATGGATTCGGCCAAATCGCCGAGGACTGCGGCAAGCCCCAGCAGCAGCCCCAGCACTGTCGCGTGTGTCCAGTTGAGCGCCGACAAATGGCCCGGCATGAGTTTGTAAAGTCCGAGGCTGCAAAGCAACGCTAAGATAATAGCGCCGAAAAAACCTTCCCAGGTTTTCTTCGCGCTGATGTGCGGCACCATCAAATGCCGCCCAATCACGCTGCCCGTCAAATACGCACCCATGTCCGAGAATTTGGTGACGGCGATCAAATACAACACGTAGAACTGGCCGGTGACCTGGCCGCTGCTCGAACGCGGAGTGAGATACACAATTTTAGTGATGAAATTAAAAAGCCAAAGGACGTAGAGCAGGCCGAACAGGGTGTAGGCCATCGTTTGCAACGGCTCGTCATTACGCAACCGTGCAAACATTTGCCGTCCGAATACTGTCAGCAGAAAAAAAAGCAGGACTGCAACTTCGAAATCGTATGAGCCTGCTGGTCCGATTCTGGAGAAATAATAAAAACTGCCGGCGAGCATCACCGCCCCGCAAATCATGCCAGTGATTTTGAAATTTGGCAGGCCCTTGTGATCCAGCATCCCGTAGAATTCCCAAAGTCCGATCAGTCCGAACGCGCTGATCAAAACCCAGAACAGGATCTCGTAACCGGTAAACATGATCAGCAAGGCGACTGACCATAAGGCGACGGTGCTGATGAATCGCAGAATGAACACGGAACGCCGCGTTACTACGTTCGGTCCGGTTTGTTCCAGCGTCGCAGGCATGACTCTGCATCATCTCGAAGGAAGGCGCCCTGTGCAAGACGGGAGCGCATCCGATGTTGCGATGAACGCGCGACGCTCTCTCGAGTTGTTATCTGGTCATCGCTCTTCAACGCTGTTATGGATTCCGTCCGCGATGAACGAATTAGCGGCGAAAGCAATCGATCGTCGGCCCATCGCCACGCGAAATCGGAAATGGGCACAGTCAGCGACGGCTTGGCTGGCTTCGCGAAATGCGTCGCCGAATGCGATTTCCATTGCCGGAATGTGCGCCTGTATCGCGGCTGGCTTGGCGCTCGGCCTGACTTCCGTTGAATACAATCGAATCTTCTGGCTCGTTGCCGCGCTTGGCGCGCAACTGCGGCTAACGGCAAACATGCTCGACGGGATGGTCGCGCTCGCGTCCGGTCGCGATTCAAAAGTGGGCGAGCTTTACAACGAGGGTTCCGATCGCGTTTCGGATGCGGCGGTGTTCATCGGCGCAGGCTACGCGTGGGGCGGAAACGTTGCTCTTGGTTATATCGCAACGATTCTGGCAATCTTCACTGCTTACGTTCGCGCCGCAGGAAAAATCGCCGGCGGACCTAACGAGTTTTGCGGGCCAATGGCCAAACAACACCGGATGCTGGTCATTACCGTTGCCTGCCTGTATTCCGTGGTGGTTCCGCGATCATGGCAGATCTTCCATTTCGTTGATTTCGACGTTGGCGTCATGAGTCTTGCTCTTGCTTTGATAATCGCCGGCTGCGTCATCACAGTCCTTCGCAGGTTCAGACGAATTGCGCGAGCTTTGAGATGAATGACACGACCTGGCAGCGGTTATTCGGATTCCGTCACGCGTTCGATTATCCCCTGACAGTTGTCGTGACGCTGACCGCTGTAGTTTTGCTCGTCCTGGCACCGCTCCTGATTTTCATCGCAACGCGAGCGAGAACGAGCGCTGCCGAAAAGCGAAAGGAACTCTGGGATCGTTATCGCTCCTGGATTTGGCTGGTGCTTTGCATTCTGATTCCCATTTTGGCAGGCGCTTTTTGGACGATCCTTGCTGTGGGCACGCTGAGTCTGCTTTGTTATCGCGAGTATGCGCGCATCACCGGCCTCTTCCGCGAACGCACCATTAGTTTCATCGTGGTTATCGGCATTCTCCTGATCACGTTCGCCGAACTGGACAACTGGTACCGCCTGTTTGTTGCGTTGTTTCCCCTAACCGTAGCGTTGATTGCTATTGGCGGGTTAATTCCTGATCAACCGAAGGGCTACATCCAACGCGTCGGTCTCGGTGTCCTCGGATTCGCTCTTTTCGGAAGCGCGCTCGGTAACCTTGGCTACATGGCAAACGATCGGAACTATCGGCCGATCCTGTTGTTGATCATCTTCGCCGTGGAACTGAATGACATCTTTGCCTACATCTGCGGTCATCTCTTCGGTCATCGAAAATTTGTTCCGAACACCAGTCCAAACAAAACCGTTGGCGGAGCGCTCGGCGCGATCATTTTGACGACGCCGCTCGTGGCAGTGATTGGTCATTTCATTTGGATCAACACCGCATTGGATAATCCGATCTGCCTGGTTGGTCTTGGGGTCATCGTCAGCATTGTAGGCCAATTCGGGGACTTGATGCTCTCTGCGATCAAACGTGATCTTGGTCTCAAAGACACCTCCAAGCTCATCCCGGGGCACGGCGGATTGTTGGATCGTTTTGACAGCTTGATCCTGGTCGCGCCGGCTGTGTTTCACTACGTCGGTTATTTTGTCGGCTTCGGCGCGGGGCAACCGCAGCGCATTTTCTCTGGGGGGTGATGCCAGTGGAACCCTGGCAACTGCAACCAGCGCGTGACACTGGGCTGACTCCGGCAGAGCGGTTCCGCAGCGTTCGACGCGAAAGCGGTCTGCTCGAAAGCGCGGCGCAGCAGGCATGCTTTTCGGTATTGCGAATTTACTTTTCGATCGCTCATCGACTCACAGTCGCGGGCCGGGAGAAGCTGCCGGCACACGGGCCTTTCGTGCTCGCGGCAAATCATTGCAGTCATCTCGACGCGCTGGTTCTGGGAGCAGCGCTCGCGCCGCGTCATCGCGAACGCGCTTTCCCGATCGCTGCTGGCGACGTCTTCTTTCAAACCACTGCAGTCAGTGTGTTCTCCGCAATCATGCTCAACGCTTTGCCGATGTGGCGAAAAAACTGTGGTCCGCATGCGCTTGCAGAGTTGCGTCGCAAATTGCAGGACGAAAAAGCGATTTTTATCATCTTCCCGGAGGGCGGACGCACGCGCACCGGTTCAATGATGCCTTTCAAACACGGACTCGGCATGCTGGTCGCGGAAACAAATGTTCCCGTCGTGCCTTGCGGTGTTATTGGAAGCTTTGAAGCTCTGCCGCCAAACCGAAAGGTTCCGCGACCCGTGAGGATCAAATTGATTGTAGGAGAGCCTCTGAACTTTGCAGCGATTCCAAACAATCGTGAAGGCTGGTTACAGATCGCGCGAAGCCTCGAATTGAGCGTCCGGAAGCTGGCTGCAGAATAAAGAACCTACAGTTCCGCGTACCGCTCCAGCTTTTGCGCCAGATTAGGAGGAACGTGCGCGACGATCAGCGCATCGTTGCCCTCATATCGCAGTTCGAGGACGTGACCGACCCGATGAATCTCCGCAATCAACGCGCTTTCATTCGCGGGAATCCGAAACCGCGAGCGCAGGCGCCATGAGCTGAGTGCGCCTTCCAGAGCTTGCACGAGTTGGTTTACTCCTTCTCCCGTGCGCGCGGAAATCGCCACGCTACCTGGAAATCGCTTGAGGTAGGAATCGACGACTTCGCGATTCGGCAGATTATCAATCTTGTTAAAGACGATTAGCGTTTGCTTGCCGTAAGCGTCGAGTTCTTTGATCACTCGATCGACCGCTTGCATCTGCTCGTCCACGCGCGGGTGACTTAGATCAACAATATGAATGAGCAAATCAGCTTCGCTGACTTCTTCCAGCGTCGCCTTGAACGATTCAATCAGCGTGTGTGGAAGCTTGCGCAGAAACCCGACGGTGTCCGTGAGCAGGACCCGTTGTTTGTTAGGCAAAACAAAGCTGCGCGTCGTCGGATCCAGCGTAGCGAAAAGTTTGTCCTCTGCTACCACGTCCGCACCGGTGAGCAGATTCAACAAAGTCGATTTCCCCGCGTTCGTATAACCGACCACTGCAGCGACCGGCCATTGATGGCGTTTTCGCCCCTGTCGCTGAATGGCGCGCGTTTTCCGCACCGATTCCAGTTCGCGCTCGAGTCTCGCTATTCGCTCCTGCACGCGGCGGCGGTCGATTTCCAACTGCGTTTCACCCGGACCGCGTGTCCCGATCCCGCCCGTCTGACGCGACAGGTGATGCCACATCCGAGTGAGGCGCGGCAAAAGATATTGCAACTGCGCGAGCTCGATTTGCAGTCGGCCTTCCCGGCTGCGCGCCCGTTGCGCAAAGATGTCGAGAATCAATTGCGTTCGATCGATGACCTTGCGCGCTAATAAGTTTTCCAGGTTGCGCCCCTGGGCCGGTGAAAGTTCATCATCAAAAATCACCGAGGTCACCTGTTGATCCTGACACGATTCCTTGATGGATTCCGCTTTACCGCGGCCGATGTAGTACGGCGCGGTCGGCTTCTGCAATTTTTGCGTGACTGTGTCTACAACCTCGGCGCCTGCGGAATTCGCCAGCTCGCGCAACTCATCGAGCGAATCGTGTAGGTCCCACTTGGAAACGCCTTCCTTTTCCAAGCCGATCAGCAGAGCGCGTTCCCGTAAATTTTGAGGACGCGTTTCAATCATCCCTTGTTCCGGCCTCCGACAGAATTCGGAGCGAGATCCATTTCACAGCTTCGTTGTGAGTAAGAAACGACAGGTTCAGCGGCATGAAATTACTTTGCCGCCGAAACCAGGTCAACTGTCTCTTGGCATAGCGGCGAGTCGCCTGCTGAATTTCCGCGATACACCGTGGAAGTGATTTGTTTCCATCGAGTCGTTCCCGGATTTCGCGCAAACCAATCATCTGCGACGCGGTCGCACTCGTTTTCCTCGCGGTGCGCACCTCCTCGATTACGCCGCGGTCAAACAGCATTTCCACTCGTTGATTGATTCGTTCGTAAAGCTCGTTCCGGTCGCGGAACACAAAAACGCCTGTAGACGCTTGGCTGTGCGAAGCGTCTTCACACAGGCGTTGTGCAGAAACCGGTTTCCCAGTGAGTGAACAAATCTCCAGAGCCCGTACCACGCGACGGCGGTTTTTGAGATCGATTTTTCGTGCCGTTTCTGGATCGACTTCGACGAGTTGCGAACGCAAATCATCCAAAGTCATCGCATTTAGTTTCTCCCGTAGCTCCGGATCAGACTTGGGCAGAGGCGCAAGTCCGTGGGTCAGCGCTTTGATGTAAAGCCCGCTTCCGCCAACGACGATCGTGAGGTTGCCCCGCAAATTAATTTCTTCAATCGCGCGAATCGCGGCGCACCGATACTTTTCGGCGTTCATCTCTTCGGTAAGCGGCACGCTGCCGATCAGGTGATGCGGCGCTTTCGCAAGCATTGGCGACTCCGGTTTTGCCGCGAGTAGGTCGAGACCACGATAAATTTGAAATGCATCGGCGCTGACGATCTCCGCGCCGATTTCGTGCGCCACGTCGGCTGCCAACTCAGACTTCCCGCTTGCAGTCGGGCCGACAATGAAGAATGCGCGCGTCATTCAATCAGACGCATTGCCGCACGTTATTCGTCGCGCGCGGCTTTCACGATTTGGGCGAAGCTGCGCGGGTCAAGACTGGCTCCTCCGACGAGCGCGCCGTCGATGTCGGGCTGGCTCATGAGTTCGCGGGCATTCTCCGGTTTGACGCTGCCGCCGTACTGGATTCGCACTCGGTCGGCTGTGGTCTCGTCGGTCATTTCGCGCAGGATGTGGCGAATGAATGCGTGTGCTTCTTGTGCTTGAGCGGGTGTGGCATTGCGGCCGGTGCCAATGGCCCACACTGGCTCGTACGCAATCACCGTCTCCTGCAACTCCTTTGGACTCAGACCAGCGAGACTGCCTCGCAACTGAAGCGACAAAATTTTTTCTACATTTCCTTTATCACGCTGCTCGAGCGTTTCTCCGACGCAAACAATCGGTCGCAGCTTCCCCTCGTGCGCCGCGCGCACTTTACGATTGACCATTTCGTCCGTCTCGCCGAACAACGTGCGGCGTTCGCTATGGCCTAGCACGACGTAGTGCACAAACAGGTCGCGTAAGAGCGGAGCGCTGATCTCGCCGGTAAACGGGCCGCTCTTTTCCCAATACATGTTTTGCGCGCCGAGGTTGATGTTCTGTGCTCTGCCTAATGCTTCGGTCACTTTCGCAATCGCCGTGAACGGCGGAATAATCACCACTTCGACATCAGTGATTTCGCCAACGTCGCGGAGGAACGACTTAACAAACCGCTCCGATTCGGCCTGCGTCATGTTCATCTTCCAATTGGCTGCGATGATCTTTTTGCGCATAAATCGTTCTGACAGAATGGACAAAATTTACAAAATGCTTTCAGAGAAACCCATTCGGCCCATTCTGTTAATTCCGTCTAAGTTTTATTGCTGAGCGCGGCCACGCCGGGAAGCTCTTTTCCTTCGAGTAATTCGAGCGTTGCGCCGCCACCGGTGGAAATAAACGTCATTTTCCCGGCGAGGCCGGCCTGTTTCACCGCGGTGACCGAATCGCCGCCGCCAATAATGGTCGTCGCCCCCAATAGCGCCATGGCTTCCGCGATCGCGATTGTGCCTTCGCCGAATTCAGGAATTTCAAAAACGCCCATTGGTCCATTCCACAAAATCGTTTCTCCGCTGGCAATTTCTTCCTGATAAAGCGCTATCGTTGCCGCGCCAATATCCACTGCCTGCCACCCGTCCGTGATTCCGTGCTGGGGCGAGAGACGGCTTGTATTTCGCATGTTCGCGCCCGGAAGAATTTCATCTGCCTCGACCACATCGACGGGAATGAGAAACTTCACGCCGCGTTGCTTCGCGAGGTCCAAAAGCTCGCGCGCGAGACCGACCTTGTCGGATTCAACCCGGCTCGCGCCAACTGGAATCCCCTCCGCTTTCAAAAACGTGTTCGCCATGGCGCCGCCGATGAGAATCGTATTGGCCTTTTCCATCAACGCTTTCAGAACACCGATTTTGTCCGACACCTTGGCGCCACCTAAAATGACGACGAACGGTCTGGCGGGGTTCTGAAGTCCGTCGCGCAGATGCTTCAGTTCTTTCTCCATCAAAAGACCCATGGCCGATTTCGACACGAATTGTGTGACACCCACTGTTGACGCATGCGCGCGGTGCGCGGCGCCAAAGGCATCGTTCACGTAAAAATCAGCCAACCCGGCAAGCGCCTTGGCGAATTCTGGATCGTTCGCCTCCTCGCCCGGGTGGAAACGAACATTTTCGAGTAGCGCGACATCGCCGTTTTGCATGTGCTCAACGATTTTCTTCGGCACGTCACCAATGGTGTCGTGACTGAAAATGACGGGATGATGGATCAAGGAATGCAAATATTCGCCGATTGGTCGAAGCGAATATTTCTCCACCGGCTTTCCTTTGGGCCGTCCAAAGTGGGACATCAAAATGGTTTTCGCACCGTGTTCGCGGAGGTAATTGATGGTCGGCAAGCTTTCGCGGATTCGCGTCTCATCAGTGACGCGAACTTTGCCGCCGCGAACTTCGGTTGGCACATTAAAGTCCACCCGCATCAGTACGCGTTTCCCGCGGACGTCGAGATCACGGACACAAACCTTCGCCATTATTTACTCCTGCTCCCGGTCGTGATCGCGACTACTCAGCCAGCATTTCCATCATTTCGACGCAGCGATTGCTGTAGCCCCACTCATTATCATACCAGCCGACCACTTTTACGAAGCGGTTGCCGATCATTAGTGTCAGTTTGCTGTCTAGAATGCAGGAGTGCGGGTTACCGACGATGTCCTCGGAAACGAGCGGCTCATCGCTGAACTCGAGCACGCCTTTGTAGCTTTTATCTGACGCCGCTTCCTTGAACGCAGCATTGATCGTGTCCACAGTCGCGTCTTTTTCCAGCACGGCCGTGAAATCCGTCACCGAACCATCCGGGGTAGGCACGCGGAACGCACCGCCATTTAGTTTTCCTTTGAGCGCTGGAATTACTTCGCCAATCGCCTTCGCCGCGCCCGTCGTGGATGGGATGATATTGATTGCTGCAGCGCGTGCACGTCTGAGGTCCTTGTGTGGAAAATCGAGGATGCACTGATCGTTTGTGTAACTGTGGATCGTGCTCATGAATCCGTGCGCGATCCCGAATTTCTCGTGCAGAGCCCTGGCCATGGGTGCGAGACAGTTCGTCGTGCAGCTCGCGTTGGAAACGATTTTGTCCTTCTTAGGATCGTAGGCGTTGTCGTTTACCCCGATGCAAATCGTCACGTCCGGATCTTTTGCCGGCGCACTGATCAACACGCGTTTTGCTCCGGCCTTCAAGTGCAGCTCGGCTTTATCTCGATTGGTGAACAAGCCAGTCGATTCGAGCACCACATCGATGTTCAGTTTTTTCCAGGGGAGATTCGCTGGATCGCGATCTTTCAAAACCTTAATTTTGTGACCGCGTACGATGATATTTTCGTCGTCGTAACCGATCTCGCCGTTGAATTTACCATGCACCGAATCCCATTTCAGGAGATGGGCCAACGTGTGCGTGTCAGTGAGATCGTTGATCGCGAGAACGCGCTCGACTTGTTTTTGTGGCATGGCGCGAAGGACGTTGCGCCCGATGCGCCCGAAACCGTTGATAGCGAAATTAGCCATAGGAAAAAACTTGAAGGTTGAAGAGTTAAACCGTTACGCGGAAAAGCTGCAACGTCCAACTGCGAAGAGGCGACTGTAGGGCGGGCGCTTCGCCTGCCCAGCTCTGGCAACCGGAACGGTTGCCGTGCAACGACCCGTAGCGTTTATATTTCTAAATGAAATACGCTGTCGCGGCGTTTATAGCCATCATGTCCCTCATTTTTGTGGAACACGCGTCTGCGGCCGGACCGAAAGCCATTCTGGTGTTCGGCGACAGTCTATCAGGCGGCTTCATGCTCAAAAGCAGCGAAGCTTACCCAGCTTTACTCGCAAAAAAGCTGCGCGCCGCGGGCCTGAACTTTTCAGTGACCAGCGCGAACGCCTCCGGCGGGACAACTGAGGGCGGGTTGGAACGCTTACCCCCGCATTTAAAGCACAGAATCGACATCTTGATTCTGGAGCTTGGGATCAACGACGCCTTTCGTGGGCTGCCGATCGACCAAATTCAGAACAATCTCCAACAGATCATCAACAAGGTGAAAGCCAGAAATCCAAATGCGCGCGTGGTGATCGCAGGAATGCAAATACCGGGTTATGCGGCTGACGATTACGTGTCCGCTTTTGGCCAAATGTTTGCTGATTTAGCGGCGAAAAATCGAGCGGCGTTGGTGCCTTATCTACTCGATGGCGTGGCAGGCAATCCCTCGTTGAATTTGTCGGACGGCATTCATCCGAATGCAGCCGGTCAAAAGATCCTTGCTGAAAATGTCTGGCGCGTGCTCGAACCGGTAGCGCGTGAAGTACTGGCAGGTAGGGGCGGTTCCCTTGCGCCGCCGACGGGCGATTGAGATCAATCCCTTACTTTGCGGAGGCAACCGCTGCACCGGTCTCACACGTTAGATAAAGAGATACCAAACGCGATGGACCCTGCACGACCCAGTGATCCCGATCCGGCCGATCCGTTTTTTCCGGAACGGGGTGATCACGAAACCATGGAAACGATCGAGATCGCGACTGAAGGTGAAGATTGCGATGAATGCGTGCGCAAACTGCGACCGGTGCTGAAGAACATTTCCGGGGTGCAAGACGTAAAAGTAGATGTCCAGCACGAGCGCGTGATGGTCACGTTCGATCCGCGTAAAACGCATCCACCCGATCTGCATGACGCGATCTTAAAGAGCGGTTACAAACCTGCCCCGGTTGCGGATTGACCGTTGCTAAATGGCCGGTTGCTGCTGCGTCAGGCAATGAAACGTGCCCAGGCCCCAGATTAACTCGCGGCAATCGATGCCCATCACGCGCCGATCTGGAAAACATTCGCGCAGCACGGTTAATGCAGCCTCATCATTTGGATCGGCAAATGTGGGCACAAGCACGCATGTGTTTGCGATATAAAAATTGGCGTAGCTCGCCGGGAGTCGCAGTCCTTCGCGTACCATCTTCTTCGGCATAGGAAGCGTGAGGATGTCGAGTTTGCGACCACCGATTTTCATCTCGCACAGACGTTTGAGATTCTGCTGAAGCGGTTGGTAATTTTCGTCGGCGCGATTCTCTTCAACGACAGTTATAACAGTTCGCCCGGATACAAACCGCGTGAGATCATCAATGTGACCGTCGGTGTCGTCGCCGGCAATGCCATCGCCGAGCCAGAGAATGTCGCTGACGCCGAGATACTCGCGCAGGCGTTGCTCGATCTCATCGCGCGAAAGATTGGGATTCCGATTCTTGTTCAGGAGGCAGGACTCACTCGTGAGTAATGCGCCGCTGCCGTTCACGTCTATCGAGCCGCCTTCGAGGATCATGTGTGGATAAAAAACCGGCAGTTTCAGGACCTCAGCGAGGCGTGTCGGCACGGCTTCATCGAGATCAAACGGCGGATATTTGTTTCCCCATGCATTGTAATCCCAGTCCACCACGGCAAGTCTCGGGTCGCGATCGCGTGTGAGAAAAATCGGGCCGTGGTCGCGGCACCATGGCTCGTTCGTGGGGACGCGATAAAACGTGATCTGTTCCATGGGCAGTCCGTTCAAAACCAAGCGCGCTTCTGCTTCATGCGCCCCGTTGCAAACGTTGATACAGACCTGCTCGGATTCGATCAACGCTTCGACCATGGTGCGCAACGCAAACAGAACCCGATCGAACGACTCGGGAAAACTGATCCCCTCGCGTCGCGGCCACGACAGCCATGTGGCCGTGTGCGGTTCCCATTCCGCCGGCATGCGATAACCGAGCGCGGTTGGAGTCTGTGAGCTCATCAAGTCAACGTCGAACGCGCTATGGTCAACGTCCAACGCCCAACTCAGAATTACACTGGGGGATTTGGCTCAAGCCGGTCAGCGCGACCGTTCCTTTACGTACATGATGTGCCCAGTCGCTGGTTTGTAGATGGCGCCGACGATTGCGCCTGCGATTGTGAATTGGATCACGGCGCCCGCGATCCAACCGCAAAGGATTTTGAAGGTTAATGGTTGGACTGCGAATGAGATCAAATGCGGCCCTGCATACACTAATCCCACCAGAATGCCCAGCATCGCTCCGGCGCCTGCGCGTCCGCTTGGAACGTAGCGAGCACACAGCAGGGTGAAAAAGAATGCCATGACAAACTGACCGAGGGCAAGCCATCCGAAGTAGCTCTTTAGGTCGGCTTCCGGTCGCAAAAGCGTGGGCACTTCCCGGTGCGCGTCGTGCATTAGCATTGCATACCAAAGATACCCGAACACGAAGAGGAAAATGAACGCGCCGATGAATGCGAAAAAGAATTTTTTCCAATTCATAACTTCTTTCTATTGAGGTTCTACTGTGTTGAACCGCGTAATTTCATGGCAAAACCGCCGGAGAATGTCGACCTCAAACTTTCCGGACGAGGACTAAGAGAAGCTGTTGAAATGGGCTAGTGTCGACTCGCCGACCACTGGCCTGAAGGGCGGCGTTAATAAGAGTCCGAGCCAGGAGACGCGCGTGGCAGATTAGCGCGGCTATCTGCTCGCGGGCCGCCCGATGTTCAATCGCAAATCGGCAATTAATTGACTCGCTCGTTTCCCAGTCGCTCGCCCTTTCGGGCTTGCCCGTCTATTTCGCGGCTTCCCGAGCCACTCAATTCACCCACCTGCCGTCTTCCGAAGTGAGGATCGGCAGTTCTTCCATCATGAATTGGGTCTTTCCAACGGCTCCGATCATACGGGTCCCCGTGGCGGCGTACCATTTTTTCGACATTTCCTCGCCGGTATGGCAGCCCCAGCTCTTAACGTAGGCGCGGTGCGCGAAAACCCGCCGATTGATTTTGGTTAGATCGCTATCGTGCAGCCAGGATTTACAAGCGCTGTCGATGTTGTTGCTGTAATCGAACATGAAACAGGCGCGATTCGAGTGCCCGAAATATTCAAACCCAATGACTTTTAGCTGATCTCGCGGCTGGCCGTTGTTTAAATAGTTGATGACCTCCTGGCCCGGGCCAAACCAAACGAGATTGATATTAAGCTTGTCGCGAACCGTACCAATTAGACTGATCAGATCCTGGTGCTCCTGCTTGGCGCGATCCTCGTAACCCTGTCTGTAAACCAGCCATGTAATCTTCGCATCCGGCCCAAGTTGTTCGCGCAATTGCTCCGTGCGCAGTCGTGCGGCGCGCACAAAATTCGCCCACCAGTGATCATGCGGTACCGCTTTGTACTTTTCCCATTGATACATCGATGGACCGCCCACGAGGATTATGTATTCACCCCCGACAGGCGGCGCGGCACGCAGACCGAGCGCGACCATCGACAAACAGCATACGAATAAGAGACGTTTCATCATTTCCGGCGAGGATGACTATTTATGCGGAGTACGAAATTCCGCAAGTGGAAGGGCGCGATCGTGGAGCGCGCCGAGTTTTGGCGGACCGCCCGGCGGTCCCCGCCTACCGGTCTGCATCCACTTCTCCACGTACGAGGTCATCCCATGTCTGGCGTTTTCGAATCAGCGCGAACTTATCGCCTCGGACGAGCGCTTCTACCGGGAGCGGACGCGAATTGTAGTTCGACGCCATCACAAAACCGTATGCGCCCGCGCTCATGATTGCGAGCAGATCGCCGTCTTGCGGTTCAGGCATCTCGCGGTCGAGCGCAAAGAAATCGCCAGACTCACACACTGGTCCAACGATGTCGATCTTTCCTAACGTATTCTTGGTGTGACTGAGACTCACAGATTCACCCTCACCTGGCGCTTCGCGTCCGCCTCCCGGGATCGCGACCGGGCGGAGCGTTGAAAGGGTTGGGGTGAGGGTGCTCGGCTTAATGACCGGTACAATTTCGTGGTAGCTTTGGTATAGCGCCGGGCGGATGAGATCGTTCATGCCGGCGTCCACAATTGCGAATTTTTTACTACCCGTTTGCTTTAGGTAACGAACACGCGTGAGCAAAACGCCGGCGTTGCCAATAAGGAAACGACCGGGCTCGACAAGAATCCGGATACCCAAGTCGCGCAACGGCGGCACAATTGCTTCAGCGTAATCGCGCACACTGAATGCGGACGGTTCGCTGCGGTGATCGTGCCACCATTTGCCTGATCCGCTCTCCAGTGCCCGCCGGTAAATGATTCCCATGCCGCCTCCGATGCTGAAAAATTTGATGCCGTATTTCGATTTCAGTTCGCGCACCAGTGGCGTCACTTTTTCGATTGCGCTGGCGAACGGCTTCGCCTCGGTGATTTGAGAACCGATGTGCATCTGGACGCCGACAATCTCAATGTTGCTCATTCCGGCCGCGCGTTCATAAACCGCCGTGACTTGATCCAGTGCGATGCCGAACTTGTTCTCTTGGGAGCCGGTCGAGATGTACTGATGCGTGTGAGGGTCGACATCAGGGTTGATGCGCAATGCGATTGGTGCGCGCATTTTCTTCGCGCGGGCGATGCGCTCGATCGCCTCCAGTTCAGCTTCACTCTCGACGTTGAAGCTGTAGACGCCTCGCTCCAGTGCGTACTCGATTTCGTCACGCGATTTGCCCACACCGGCGAAAGTGCACTTAGCCGGATCGCCGCCCGCCGCGAGCACACGAAACAACTCGCCACCGGAAACGATGTCGAAGCCGGCGCCCGCGCGAACTAGCAAGTTCAGGATAGCGCGATTCGAGTTCGCCTTTACCGCATAACAAATACGGTGATCCAGCGGCGCGAGCGCGGCGTCGAGTCGCGTGTAGTGATCGAGAATTGTCCCCGCGCTGTAGACGTAAGTCGGCGTGCCGAATTCCTCGGCAACACGCGCTAGATCGACGTCTTCGCAGTAGAGATGCCCATCGCGATAACGAAACGAGTGCACTAACCAAAGCTAGCCACGAATGAAGAGAGTGGCTACACCACGTGCGCGGACTCCTGCGCACACAAGCTATCGGGGCCGCCGCATTCCAGTTGAATGGTCATATGCCCGATGCCGAAGCGATCGAGCAGTTGATGTTGGATCCGAACCAACAGCGGATCGTCGATTTTTCCATCTGGCTTTACGAGATGCGCTGTAAGCGCGATCTCCGTCGTGCTCATGGCCCAAATGTGGAGATCGTGGACTCTAGCGACGCCGGGCAGTTTGGAGAGATAATTTTCGACGGCAGCGGAATCAATACCGGTAGGTACGGCGGCCAGGGAGAGATTGAGTGACTCGCGGAGCAATCCCCAAGTGCCAACCGCGATGACGACACCGATCAGCAAACTAATGAGCGGATCAAGCCAGAGCCATTGCGTGAAGTAAATCGCGATGCCCGCGACCACGACGCCGAACGTGACTGCGGCGTCAGCCGCCATATGCATGAAGGCGCCCTGCAGATTCAGGTCACGCTTGCGGCCCGACATAAACATCAGAGCGGTCACGCTATTGATAACGACGCCGACCGCAGCGACCCAAATCATCGTCGTTCCCACGACGGGCTCGGGATGGATCAACCGCCGAATTGCCTCCCACGAAAGCGCGCCCGTAACAACCAGCAGAATAATCGCGTTGGCGAGCGCAGCGAGAATTGAAGACGCACGAAATCCGTAAGTGTGGCGGCGAGTCGGCGCGCGCGTAACGAGATAGCTGGCCGTCCAAGCCATCACAAGCCCCAACACGTCGCCGAGGTTGTGACCCGCGTCGGCGAGCAATGCGAGCGAGTGGGAGAGGAAACCGAAGACCGCTTCGGTCGCGACAAATCCGGAGTTCAATAGAATTCCGATGATGAATGCGCGATCGAAATTCGCGGGCGAGTGTGAATGTCCGGAAGACATGATGTTGGCATTAAGGTTCCATGGATTCAGTCACAACAACATTTAATCAGGCTCTAAAGCTTTCGTCGCAATAATGGAATGATTACGCGGCGCAAAATGCAATTCCTAGGACGCGAACATCCTCAAGCAAGTGTTAAGAATCCCAATCAAGGCCAATCCGGCAGAAAAGCTCGTCAGCACAAGTGCCTTTCCATGCCTGATCAGTTCTCCCAATACCGCGTGCGCAGCAAGATAGAAAAATCCACCGCCAACATGCGCCATAATTAAGCCGAGCCAAAACGTGGAAACCTTCGCCAGGAAGAAATAGGCAATCGCGCCACCGAGGAGAGTCGTTGCTTCGACTGCGGCAACCCAACCGAGCGCACCGCTGCGTTGCAATCCAGCGCCAATCAAAAGGCTCCCCAGCGCGAGGCCTTCCGGAACTTTGTGAATGCAAAGTGCAGCGAACAGTGACCACTTCGTCACGTCTGTTGCAGGAGCTTCCTGTTGAATTCCCAACGCCAAACCGTCGGTCGTGCTGTGAATCGCCAGTGCCACAATCAGCGCACTCGCGATTTCACTAAAATGTTGCGTCGCGTCTGCGTCGAAGTGACTGGCCGCACAGGCGGGGCAGACATGATGGATGTATTTGCTGATGAAGAAGAACAAGGCGTACCCAGTAGCCGCCGCAATCGCTACGGCCCACACAGGACTGTCACCCAAACTTTCGGGCAAAATGGCAAAGAGCGTTACGCCCAGAAGAGTTCCGGCTGCGAAACTAATCAGCGCGCAAAGCGGCTTGTGCCCTAAGTGCAGAGACGTGCTGATCGATCCGCCGGCAAGGGCGAAAACATAGGCCGCGACGACCTGCCAGAGAGTGACTTGACCATTCATTATTTTAATGTCGCCAAAGGCTTCCAGCGCCATCGTCGATCAACGCCCGGCGCAGGCTAGACTTTGCTTCTCGCAGTAGAAGGTAGCCCAGCCGTCAAGAAGGTCCGGGCTGGCGGAATAACCGGGCGGAATTGAGGATGAAAGCCAATTCCGAGCCGACGTGAATGAGCGCCGCTATGATCGGTGCAAGCAGACCGAAAAACGCTAATATAATGCCGACGGTATCCACGCCGATTGTGCCCCAAAAGTTAAACATAATTACGCGATAGCAGCGCTTGCTGATCGCGAGCACTTCCACGAGACGCGAGAGATCGCTGGTCATTAGCGTCACGTCAGCGGTTTCGAGCGCCACATCAGTGCCCTGGCCCATAGCGATGCCGACCGTCGCTTCAGCCAACGCGGGGGCGTCGTTTACGCCGTCGCCGACCATCGCCACTTTGCGGCCGGCGCGCAGCAACTCGCGAATTTTTTCCACTTTCTGCTCGGGCAACAGGTCCCCGATCGATTCATCGACGCCCAGCTCGCGACCGATAGTTTTTGCAGCGTCGGAGCTGTCACCGGTCAGCAGGATCACACGATAACCTTGCGTTTTTAGATCGTTCACGGCTTCCTTCGCTTCGGCGCGAAGCTGGTCAGCCAACGTTACGGTCCCGAGAACACGACGGTCGCGTCCGACGAGCACGACGGTTTTGCCCGCACCATTACGATCGCCAACTTCGGAAAGCGCATTCGTGGGGATCGACACGCCATGCTCTTCAAACAATGCCCGCGTGCCTACCATGACGCGCGTCCCCGATTCTTCGACGAAGATTCCTTTGCCTGGCGAGTAACGCAGTTGCGAATACTCACGCAACGGCAAGTTGCGCTCTCTCGCGCGGCGCACAATCGCTTCGCCGAGCGGGTGCTCGGAATGTTGCTCGGCGATGGCAGCGGTCTGGAGCACATCATTCTCTGTCGCGTCATTGATCGCCCGCACGGCGGTCACTTCGGGAATTCCGAGCGTGAGCGTGCCGGTTTTGTCCAAAACGATAGTGTCGATGCGGCTGAGCTGTTCGAGATAAAGGCCGCCCTTGGTGATGATGCCGCGCCGAGCCGCGCTACCGATTCCGGCCAGAATCGCTAACGGCGTCCCCGCTGCAACGCCGCACGCGCCGGCGACGATGATAACTGCGATGGTCGAAGTGATATTGCGTGTCACGATAAGCGTGAGCACTGCCGCGCCGAACGCGAAATATACAAGCCCGGCCGCAAGCCGGTCGGCGATGCGCTGCACTGGCGCGCGGGATTTTTCAGCTTCCTCCACGATCTGGATGATTTTGCCGAAGGTGGTGTCGCGCCCGATTTTTTCTACGACCACTTCCAGTACGCCATCCTTGTTGATGGTGCCTGCGAAAACCTTGCTCTGCTCGACTTTCTCGACTGGCAACGACTCCCCGGTGATCGAGGATTGATCGACAAAACTGTGGCCTTTGCTCACTACGCCGTCAGCGGGAATGCGCTCGCCGGGCCGAATGATGATCGTCTCGCCGGCGGCAACTTCGTTCGTACCCAAGTCACGCTCCTGGCCGTCACGCCGCACCCGGACCTGACGCGGCAGCGCATCGATAAGATTTTGGATCGCGCGCCGCCCACCGCCAATCGTGTAACCTTCGACCAACTCGGCAAAGAGCACGAAAAACGCGATAACCAGCGCGGTCAGAAACTGCCCAATGCAAAGCGCCGCGACGAGCGCGAGCGTCATCGACAGCTCCATTGTCATGCGCCGCTTGCGCAGGTTCTCCCACGCCTCTTTGAAAATGGGGAAACCGCCGATAAGTGTGGCGGCGAAGGCCAGCCAGTCGCGCGGCATCCAATTGTGCCACCAGCCGGTCAAGCTGGCGACAATCACCGCCGCCATCAGCGCTAGTCGCACATATTCCGCTACTCCGCCGTCATGCTCATGCGCGGACTCATGTTCTAAGTCATGCTCGCCGTCGTCGGTATGGTCGTGTTCTGAATCGTGCGGATGGTTCATTTGAGATAGCGTCTTACGACGCTGATGATTTCTCTGGCCGCTTTCTTTTGTTCCGCAGTCGGCTTGTGCTCCGAATCGAGAATGTGGAACTGGATATGGTCTTCGATGATTTCCGCCATGAGCGAATCCATCGCGCCTCGGCACGCAGCCACCGTCAGAAGAATGGTTGAGCATTCATGCTCCGCCAGCAGGGCTTTCTCGATCGCGTTAAGCTGTCCGCGGATGCGCCGAACACGATGCAGCAGCTTCGTCTTGTCTCGAATTGTGTGAGCCATCGTGTTCCTTTGTTGAAAATCAGAGATACCCCTACCGGGTATCTTGTCAAAAGGGTAAACACCCTCAGTGTTGATCCAGAAAAGACGCGATGTTCCCTTCTGTAGTAGCAGCCGTGCCGGCTGCAATCTATTTCGGAAGCGAACGCCCGTCACTACAGTTTCGCGTGGCGACGCCACAGCGCGAGGAACGATATGAGTATTAACAGCGCGCCGAACGTGCAAACGATCGGCGACAAGCCCATCCGCTCCGAACGCGTCGGAAGAGAAATAGTCACACAAGTGAAGTCGGTCTAAAAATCGAGTGCAATCGTGCCGTAAACAGGCCGGCCACTTTTCACTGACGGAACGTTAGCCTCAACGCCATCGCGCAAAAGCGCCGTGTCTATCTAGCGATGGTCTCACAGCGTATTCACGATCCGATCAATCCAATCGCCCGAGAATTGCTAGCTACTCGCGAGCGTCGCGACAGTTCCGGGCGGATTCCGATACCAGCCCGGATCGTCATAACTCGTAATTCCATCGCGAATCTTCAAGACCGTGAACATCCCTCCCATCCCAATGGGACCAAATTGCCCTTCGCCGGTCATCATGGGCAGAGTATTTTTTGGACCGCCCATGTTCATTTCGCTCATCTCGTACATGCCGGTCGATTCCATTACCATGTAACCTGGTACAAGCGAGCGCACTTTCTCGCTCACGCCTTCTTGATTCACGCCGATGAGATTCGCGATTTCGTGGTTCATCGCATTCATGGCGTGATGATTTTTGTGGCAATGAAACGCCCAATCGCCGGGATTATCGGCGACGAATTCGATTGTCCGCGTCGTGCCGGGCGGGACGTTCACCGTCACTTCCGGCCAGCGCGCCTCCTTCGGCAATTCACCGCCATCCGTACCCACCATCCAAAACCGATGGCCGTGAAAATGAATCGGATGACTGTCCATGCTCAAGTTGGCGAGACTGACGCGAACGCGTTGATTCAATTTTACGACTAGCGGATCCGTGCCCGGCCAAACGCGACTGTTAAACGTGAACAGGTTGAAATCCGTCATGATGTTCGGGTTCGGCCTTGAGGTGCCGGGCTCGACAAACCATTCCTGCAAGAAAATGCAAAAGTGCCGATCAACCGCTGGCTTGTATCCATCTTTGGGATGAATGACAAAAAAACCCTGCATGCCCATCGCCATCTGCACCATTTCATCGGAATGCGGATGGTACATCTGCACGCCATGCTGTTTGAGGGTGAACTCGTAAGCGTAAGTTTCGCCGGGCGGAATATGTTTCTGGGTTAAACCGCCGACGCCATCCATTCCATTCGGCAAAATGAATCCGTGCCAATGAACTGAGGTCGGTTCCGGAAGATGGTTCGTCACCAAAATGCGCACTCGATCGCCTTCCACCGCTTCCAGCGTTGGACCAGGCGTTTGTGCGTTGTAGCCCCAGCAGTTGACCAGCATTCCTGGCGCGAACTCGCGTCGCACAGGCTCCGCCACGAGATGAAACTCTTTCGCGCCACCAACCATTTTCCAGGGCAGGCTCGATCCGTTCGGCGTGACAACCGGTGGATATGCGCCGTTTGACAAAGCTGGCGCGGGAGATTGCGCAGCGACAACTTCGGCGCCTTGCGCGATGCGTTTGAATAATGCGGAACCACCGATCAACGCGGCGACTCCCGAGAAAAACTTGCGACGAGTAAACATGGATTCCTACTGGTTGTTTTTTGTTTCTTTGAACGAAAAGTTTGTCTCAACCGAAGTGCGGCTGAGCCTTCCGCCGACCGCTCTTTCTAAATCAGAGCGCGCGATCCAATAGTCGCGCAATGCATCGACGTAACCGCGCTCGGCCGAAATCTCATTTTGTTTTGCCAGAAGAAGGTCGAAGGGGCTCTTCAGCATCGCGTTGTAGTGGGTGAGTGTGAGCTGAAGGATTTTTTTTCGCCCGGGCAAAAGCTCATCGCGATAGTAAGTTGCCAGGTCGCGTTTGGCGATGAGACGGTCACGCGCTTCGCGCACTTCGGCGCGAATTGCCACCGCCTCTGATTCAAGCCGCCGTTCCGCCTGTCGCAACTGCGCTTGGAGCTTGGCAACTCGTCCCTGGCCCCGATTGAAGATCGGCAATTCCAACTGCCACGTCGGGCCGGTCTCGCGCTGTCCGTCTGTTTCTTTCTCGGTGTCGACTCCGAATTCGATGCTGCCGACATATCGATATGTCTTGGTGATCCCCAAGCTTCCGACGAGCGCGCCAATCTGCGTTTTCGCAGCGGCTAGGTCCAAGCGTTGATTGATGGCCAGTGATTCGAGCCGCTGTTGCGGGAAATCGCCAGCTGGCAGCTCGGGAAGTTCATTGTCGATCTTCCACGCAGTATCGTCGCCCCACGTTCCCATCAGGCGGTTGAGCTTTTCCCGAGCAGCGCGAACAGACGCCGAGGTCTCGGCGATATCTAATTTCGATTGCGAATACGTCGCCTGCTGATTGGCCAGATCGAGATCGTTAATGTTCCCGGCTTCGTGCTGGCGTTGCGCCAACTCAACCGCGGCTGCGTCTGTTTCGTTGATTGCTTTCAGACGCCCGAGCAATTGTTGCTCAGCTTGTAACTCGTAAAACGCCGCTTTGACCCCAGCGGCCAGCTTTAAAATCGCATCGCCCACTTGCAGCTTGGTCTTCATTAGCTGCGCAGTGGCGACTTTTTTCCGAAGCGGAATCACGAGCACATCGAAAAACTCCTGCGCTATCGCCATTTCGATGTCTGTCCCAGACGGCGCACGATTGGGAAACCGGGCGTCTCCGGCGAAGATTGGATTCTTGAGCAACCCGGCCTCGATCAAGTCGGCCTGAGCAATTCCAATGTCCTCGAACGTTGCCTGCAATTCCCGATTATTTAGCAGGGCGACCTGCACAGCGGAGTCGGCGGTTAGAGTTCGCCGCAGCAAAACGCGAATTGCTTCTCGGATCTGATCGCGCGCCTCGACATCCTTTTGCCATTCGACCTGTTTCCCGGTTCGTTGCCGGATTGTCGATTGCAGGTCCTCAGTCGATTGCCCCTGCAATCCCGAGAGTGAGAATAGCGGCAGCATCAACCCCAGAAAAAAGCGCCGAGTCATTTCCCCTCTTCTTTCTTGATCAAGGTCATGCCACAAATCGGGCACTTTCCCTTCTTGTCCTGATGAATCTGCGGATGCGTTGCGCATGTGTAGTAAATTTTTGCGCTCCCTGGTTGCTCGCCCGAACTCATTTTCGTCGCGCCAGTTTTCTCGTGCTGCATACCTTCCATGCCGCTCATGCCATCATGCATTCCCTGCATTTTTGATTGCTGAAAACTCGGATTGCCTGGTGCGCTCGCGGCGAGGCGCTCATCGGTTTTCTGCGTAAGAGCATCACGACCTAGCATCGGTCTCGCGACCGGTGTGACCGCCTCTTTCGCCTCCATGCTGGCCGGATTTGTCGCCGACAACGGCGGCGCTTGGAAATTCGCCGCGCAGCCGATCAACCACTGCATGCAAAATACGCCAGCGAAAAAACTGGTGCTCGTGTTCATGCCGGTCTAACTCGGTGGATACGGCGGATTGAACGCCGCATCGGATTTCGCTACTTCTGAATCACCGCATTCTCTATCATATTGACGCCATCGCGCGCAGTGACTTTGCCTTCGACCGTGATCTTTTTCGCGGCGTACTGTGCAAGCTCACTATTCAGGGGCTTGTGCTCGCCAATGAGCAAATAAGTTTTGCCGTCATCTGCTTTCAGCCCAACCGGTAATCCGCTCGTGATGCATTTCTTCGCGCAATCGGCATGTTTCTCGCCGGTCGCGTTGTGATCGATGTAGCAGGCCATATCGATGACTTCGCCGCTGATCTTCTTTGTTTCACCAGATGCGAGTTCATCTTTCTCGCCATGCTCATGGCCTTCATGAGCAATGACCGGCGACGCCGCGAACAACGCTGCGGCCGCGAATGCAATGATGTTGTTTGATTTTTTCATATTTCTTTCTGTTTTGGTTTTATTTCTTGATCTCGCCGCAGCTGACCATGTCCTTTCCGCCGTACGGATTGGCGACCGTTCTTGATGTTTGTACCCAATCCTTGTTCAACATCGGGCAATGAATGACGTAGTAGCCCGGCTGGCCGACAGCGATTTTAACGGCATGAGCGCTCATTTTGCCGAACGCCTGTCTCGCTTCGTCGAGGTTTCGACTGTTCCAAATTGTGAAACCAAACGGCGGGCCGAGACTTTTACCGGCGCTCTTAGCTCCAGCGAGATCATCAGCGGCCAACGCCGCACGCACTCTTTCGTAGCCAGCCAAAAACTCTCTATCGTTCGCTGAAAGACTGCCTGCCTGCAGGGCGGTTACAACTGCCAACAGAGCTGCAAGCGCGAAGCCGAGCAGCGCTTTGGATGGGAATTTCGTTTGTTGCATTGTTCTTCTTTCTCTTTGGGGTTGTGGTTTAGTTATGGGTGATTGTGCCAAGTGGCGGTTCACGTTGACTCCGCAAGCACCAGAGCGGCGCCCGGCGGAACAACAGGCAAGGGAAACGAGTGGCTAGAAACCCTGCGCGAGCAGAGTGCCAGTCGTTAGGCAAGAAAAGGCGGCGCGTGGGCGAGCACGCTCCGCTGCAAAACAGATTCCGCGAATGAAGCGGCAAAAGGTGGCCCGGTATCGAGCCCTTGTGGCGCGCGGTGTAGCCGCGCTTTATGCGCCAAAATTATCTCAGCAACAATCCAGCTTTGGATTGGTACATAATCTTTAGTCGCAACCTGAATAATCTTCGCTTCGCCCGTTACTGTCGCGCGAAGCATCTTGCAGCAGGGCATTTCCTCGTCGCCGCTCTTCTTCGACGGTAACGGCTGCCCGCCGTGGCAATGCATCGGCGCCATCGCGGAGTGCGTCTTGGCGGCAACCAGGTTACCTAATGCGCAATGATTCGAGATTGAGAACCACGCCACAAGCGCGAGCGACACGACGGCAACCCGGTAGAGTTTGGCGGTTTGCTGATTCACGACCCTTCTTCGATCACCCGGAAAACCGGAACGTTCAAATGTTTTGTCAAAACGAGACGCGGCATTGCTGCAAGCGACGAGGGTGAAATTCCTCGTCGCCGACTCATGATTCGTTCGAACTCGTCAAAAGTCATAGGCGACCATTCCGTAAAAGACGTGGCGTTGTCGAAATTGCGGCGCTCCAATGCTCGCGCGCTCGGTACATCTTGTGGGGACAGATCGTAAGATCGAAACGAATAGTGACCAGAGCTTCTTCCGTCGAAAAACCAGTAGAATTATTTGGACGGTTTTCGTTCGCCGCCTTTGTCCATGGCGAGCAACTCGGAGACGGTGACAAATTTGAATCCCTTTGCGAGTAGTGCGTCAAAAACCTGCGGCATCGCCTCAATTGTCGGCGGATGAATGTCATGTGACAAAATGATCGACCCCGGCCGCGCTCCCGCGATGATGCGTTGCGCGACGACGTTAGGGCCGGGTCGCTTCCAATCGAGTGGATCAACGTCCCACAAGATGACTTTGTAGCCGAACTCGTGATTCACCAATATGCGCTGCCGTTTCGTCACCTCGCCATACGGAGGACGCATCAACTTCGGTTTTATCCCGGCGGTTTTCTCGATCAAATCTTCAGTCCGCTGAAGCTGGCTTCGAACATTCGCGTCCGAGAGTTTCGCGAGATTAGGATGCGACCAGGAGTGATTGCCGATTTCATGTCCTTCCGCGACCTCCTGGCGGAGAACGTCCGGGTTCTGCTCGACGCATTCGCCAAGCACAAAGAAGGTGAGCTTGATGTGCCTGTTCGCTGCCATCTCTAGCAGCTTGGGCGTGTTGGTCGCGTGCGGGCCGTCATCAAAGGTCATCGCGATATATGGTCCGTCGACGTTAACTTCCGTGAACGTAATCTTCTCAGTGCTCGGAGGGTTCGGCGTAGCAGAAGGCGCTGCTAATGTCGAATCTTGCGCAGCAGCGGCGGCGTATGCCGACAAGATGAGGATAAGAGCATATAAAAAAGGTCGGATCATAAGCGTAACAACGAGCGAGCCACCTCAAAACTCGTAGGCCACGGTGCCGTAGAAACCGCGACGCTGGCCAAACTGAGGCGCGCCGACTCCGATGCCGCTGCCATCGCGCAGTTCGTAGATCTTATCGAGAATGTTCACGACATCGAAGCGGATTTTGAGGGCAGTCTTCTCTGTGATCTTGATCCGGCGCGACAGGTTGACGTTGAACGTCTCGTACGGATGGTTCTTCTGGGTGTTGGCGAAACCCCGGCGTAAGCCGTTGCCATAAAGTCCATCGATTCCCGTCTGCCAGTCGTTCCACGTGTAGGAGATACCGGCGGAACCGGTGAAGCGCTGATCATGATCGAGGAAGACCCAGTTCTTCTTGATGTAGGCGAACTCGGCTGGATCAAATAAGAATTGTGATGAGCTGACGTTAGTTCCACGCGCCCATCCGTAGGCCGCATTCAGATACGCGACGAAGCCACCCTCGTTATAGTTTGCCGTGAATTCGCCTCCGTAAATCTCCCCGCGCTTGTAATTGAACGACGAAAGAATAAGCGCCTGCCCGAATTGCCCTTCGTCCAGGACCGAGTGCGAGCTTTTGTAGAAACCATCGATGCCTACATTGAAACCTTTGGAAATTTGCTGCGTCATGCCGGCATCGAAATAATGCGCGCGCTCCGATTTCGTGACGGAATCCTTTTGAATGGCGGATTCGTTGGTTGTGCCGTCGAACTTTGAAATCGTGCCTTGTTCGACATTTTCCAGCGGCGGCGGAGTGAAATACCGCGCATAACCGGCGTGCAGCACGGTCCCTTTGAATGGCTCATAGACGATGTTGATCCGAGGACTGAGCTGGTTCTCGTGCGCGAACGCGTCCACGATGTCGAACCGGCCACCGAAATTGATCGTCAGCTGCTCGAACGGCTTGTATTCATCCTGCAAATAGAATCCGTAGAAATAGCCGTACTTGCCGGAGTTATCGACAATACGCAGTGGGATGTCGCTGGTCTGGTTGCCATTGGCATCGACCGGGAAAACCAGTGTTGCCGTTCCGACCGTGGCATGCTGGGCGTTTATAAGGAATCCGCCGCGAAGCGTGTGTTGATCGTTAAGTTTGTAGCTCGCGTCCAAGGCGACGCCATTCGAAAAAATGTCGCGATCAACGCGTGAGGCGACGCCATTGAAGATAAGATCGCCGGTATTATCGGGCCGAAACAGGACCGAACTATAAAGGGTAAAAATCGACGCCTGCATGTTGAAATCGTCGATCTTCTTTTGATAGGCGAGAATGGCATATGCATCTTGCTCGACCTGGGTCTCGTCGAGCTTGGCTGAGTTGAATGTCGATCTTCCCATGTCGGTGAACTGCGGTGTTTGCCCGGGACTATTCGGAATCTCGAATTCACCGTGGTAACCGCTCGTGAGCAGCACGAATCGGCTCGTGTCGTCGACAATGTACGAGGAGTACCCAAACATTCGATATTGATCGGTGTCGTCGTGGATCGGGTTGGCGCTGCCCGTGGGATTTTCGATCCCGATGCCGTTGTGAAGATAACTCCCGGTCAAATAGTAATTCAGCTTCCCCGACACACCGCCGTACTCAAAACTCGGCCTGATGGTGTCGAAGCTTCCGCCATAGACTGATGCGTCGGCCTGTTGGAAAACGGCGCCGCTCTTGGTGTGAATGTCGATCACGCCCGTATTGCGAAATCCAAACTGTGCCGGCAATGCTCCAGTAATAAGCGAAATGTTGTCCGCGAAGCGGGTCTCAAGTACCTGCCCAAAACCCGGAATGCTTTCGGGGAGAAGCACGTCGTCGATGCGGTATTGCAAATTTGCATGTTCGCCGCGGACATGAAGCTGCCCAAACGAATCCTGTGCGACACCAGGGAAACGCAACAGCGTTTGGTTAAACGGCGCGTTTTCACCTTCCGCTTGCGACTCGAGACGGTCGGGTCCGACGGTGTAGCGCGTTGCGCCAAGACTAGGCACAATTGATTCCCGCGTGATATCCATCTCCTCACTTTGGACGATCACGCGCTCGTTTTCTTCCGTGCCCGCGGGTGGAGGGCTTGGACTTGCCGATGCCGTAGCGGCGTCTTGACCCAAAACAATGTTGCGCATAAGCAACGATGCAATTGATGCGATCAGAAATTTTTTCATTGAGATGTTCTTCAAGTAAGTTTTTCAAAGTTGTTGTAGCGTTCACGAAATTACGTGAAGCCAGTGGAAAAGCGGCGGTTGTAGGGCGTTTCTGTGAAACGCCAATTCGTTAGGTGGCGTCTGGCACAGACGCCCTACAATTTAAACCAGCGCCGGCGGCGCGTGCGCGAAGATATGCGCGTTAAGGAAGAGTGGCCTGACCCAAGTGGACGTCAGCTCCGCGCTTGCCGCGATGCGAACATCAAGGCGTGGCGGGCTAATAACCGGCGGCTGAGCCCCGTGCTCATAGCTGCCTGACGCGATTAGGGTGATCGCGCAAACGTGGTCAGCGCCATTTCCATCAGCGTGGATGCGCGCATGCAATTGGGGCGATACGCTGACCAGAAGGGTCCACGAAAACGCCGCGAAGAGAACGGCTGCGACAACAACCCGCGCGCAATTCTGTGAACGCGCCGAGCTATTCATCGCGCTGCGACCTTCAGACAGCGGCGGGCGGTGCGCAAGCAATTTTCTTGGGGGCGCGTGCGCCCGGATGGGCGACGCTTTTGGTTGCCCAGTTTTTGTTTTTCGAAAGAGCTATTCGGAAGGCTTGCCGGTTCTCTCAATTTGCGTTTGGAACACGACATGACGTTTGCCCGGTCCAAAAGTTTTCGATGCCGCGCGGGCGCGGACCTTTTCCGCCCATTTGGTATTCTCGTAGTATGGGTCCTGGTCTGACGGGACGAGGTTCCAACGGAGATGTCCGAAATGACGCCAGCACTCAAGAATCATGCCGCGCTCAAACGGCTGTCCTTTCGCTGTAACGACCAGGCAATTGTTCTCGCGCCATGTGTCCCGGTATGTGTCACCCCAGTGAAGTTCAAGCGTCTTGAGTTTCAGCGTGTCCAGCGCAAGAAGCAGGTCCTCGCTCCATTGATAGCAATAGCCGCGTTTCCTCCAGCCGTGATAGACGAGGAAATTGTTAAAGATCGGCGTGCCGAACATCCGATACTCCTGCCTTAGCCGGGCCACCGTGGAAAAGGCGCATTGTGCCACGAGCGTAGCTTCCTTTGGATCCACTCTGCATGACAGACTCGCGAGCTGGTTCGCCAATTCCTCGGCCTTGGCAGAATCCTTTGCTGACACTTCGAAATGCTGCCGTTGCTGTTCAGCGCTAACGATCGCAGTCGAAAGCGTAAAGGCGACAATGATGCCGGCGACAAGTCTCGTATGCATTTACAAGAATCCCTTCGAGAAAACAGCGTCCGTCAAGGGTTATGAGGCGCAAACTGCCACGCAATTTTTGCAAAGCAAAACCCAACACTTTCCCCGCCGCCGGCGCGGTTCAGCCGTATCGGAATCAGCCTGCCAGCTTCTCGAGCGGCTGATTGTTCTCGAACTTCGTGATGTTCTCGATCGTTGTGACGGCGATGTTCAATAAGGCTTCTCGCGTGAAGAAAGCCTGGTGGCCGGTGATGATCACATTTGGAAATGTGAGCAGCCGCGCGAACACGTCGTCGCCAAGAATTAACCCGGAACGATCCTCAAAAAAGATTTCTTCTTCCTCCTCGTAAACATCGAGTCCGAGGTAACCGATCTTGCCGCTCTTTAGCCCGTTGATTATTGCGACAGTATCCAGCAGCGCGCCTCGGCTGGTGTTGATCAGCATGACGCCGGTTTTCATCCCTGCGATCGCGGCGTCACTAATGATGTATTTGTTCTCGGGCGTGAGTGGGCAATGCAAGCTGATGACGTCTGATTGCGCCAACAATTCGTTCAGCTCGACGTACCGCACACCGAGAGAGCCACAGACCGCATTTGGAAATGGATCGAACGCCAAAGTCGGACAACCGAATCCGGTGAGAATTTGCGCCACCACAGTCCCGATTTGCCCCGTGCCGATCACGCCTACGGTTTTGCCGTGCATGTCGAACCCGACCAGGCCCTCCAGAGCGAAATTACCTTCGCGGACGCGATTATATGCGCGATGGACTTTCCGGTTCAGCGCCAGCATAAGAGCGATGGTGTGCTCAGCCACCGCGTAAGGCGAGTACGCCGGAACGCGTACCACTGTGATGCCGTGTCTCGTCGCGGCTGAGAGATCGACATTGTTGTAACCGGCGCAGCGTAACGCGATCAGTCGCACGCCTAACGAACGCAGCTTCGCTATCACCCCAGCGTCCACGTGATCGTTTACAAAGACGCACACGGCTTCAAATCCGGTTGCGAGTCCTGCAGTTTCCTCATTCAAGTGCGGCTCGAAAAAACGCAGTTCATGAAGCGACCCATTTGCCGCGTTGAGAAATTCGCGGTCGTATTTTTTTGCACTGAAGATTGCGACATTCACAGATCAATCTCCGCGATTGGCGTTGCGATCACAATAGATGTGGAGGTTGGTAGCGATTGGGAATAGATGCCCATTTTTTTATTCGCGCGCTTGCCGATTCGCCGTGCAAAGACGAACACTTTTTCAAACCGCCGCAGCCGTCTCGATGAAAAGCAAACCAAGGAGCAAAAGAGTCCATTTGATTCTCAATGGGAAAGTAGCTGGAAATGACGCCCTCCGCGCGGCAGTTGCTCGGCAAAGAGCAGCCGGACATCGCATCGAAGTGCGAGTGACTTGGGAAATGGGAGACGCTCGCCGATTTGCATCGGAATCAGACAAAGTGGATTTGCTGATTGCTGCCGGCGGGGACGGCACACTGAACGAGGTTCTTCACGGCTTGATGGATCTCTCCAAGGCTACGCGACCCATATTGGGAATAGTGCCGCTTGGCACCGCCAATGATTTTGCTACTGGATGCGGTATTCCGCGTGATCCGGCGAAGGCGCTGGCGCTCTGTATGAAAGGCGAAGCAGTGCTAAGCGATGTGGGAAAAGCCAATGACCACTGGTTCATCAATGCCGCCACTTCTGGCTTCGGTGCCGAGATCACTGCAACCACGTCACCGGAACTCAAACGCCTGCTTGGTCCGGCGGCCTACACCCTCATGGGTGCGATTCTGGCGATCAACCTTCATCATTATCAAGGAAGGCTGATCTTACCGGGCCGCGAAATTACTGGCAGCGGGCCGGTGGCAATCGTTGGGAACGGACGCCAAACGGGCGGTGGTATCTAAGTCGCTCCCCGTGCATGCATCGACGACGGTTTGCTTGATGTGCTTGTCGTTCGCCAGATCTCTCCGACCGCGCTGCTCGCCGCCGCGCGAGAATTGCAACAGCTTCCACCTGATGGCGAGTATGTCTCCTATTGGCAAACGCCCTGGCTGGAGGTGCATCCTGAAGAAGCAATTCCCGTTAATCTGGATGGTGAACCGTTACGCTTTTCCACGGTCCGATATGAAGCCGTACCAAAGGCGATTCAGCTGATTGTTCCGCCGAACTGCCAATTGCTCTCGCGATGACCCAAACTAAGGGCCTAACGCCTGTCATTAAACAAACTAGTTATGACCTGGCCGTAACGGTGCCGACGCCTGCGTGGCTCGCCGCCGGGGACGCTAACAAATTTCCGGACTTTTGCTGGGAAAGCCCCGCTCCCCGAGCCAAGGGAAAGGGCGGCGCATGTGTGCTACGCGTCTAAGCCCAAATCGCTCAATTGCCTTGGCGCGAATGTGCGCGATGGCTTCTTCGACAGAATCTGTCGCGAAAATCATGTTTAAATCCGAGGGGCTGATTTTCCCACGCTGCGCCATCTGTTCGATGAAACCGATCAGTTGCCTCCAGTAATCGGTGCCCATGATGACAACCGGAAAATGTTTGATCTTCCCGTTCTGAATCAGGGAAAGCGCTTCAAAAAGTTCGTCGAGGGTGCCGACGCCGCCGGGCATAACCACGAAGGCGTAGGAATATTTCATCAGCAGCGCTTTGCGAACGAAAAAATAATGCAGCCGGACACAACGATCGAGATACCTGTTGGATGTTTGCTCGAATGGCAGCTCGATGTTGCATCCAACCGAGCGGCCGCCCACCTCCTTTGCGCCGCGGTTGGCCGCCTCCATGATGCCAGGGCCGCCGCCGGTCATCACCGTGAATCCGAGCCGGGCAATCGCCGCGCCCATCTTCAGGGCCAGTTCGTAATGCGGATCGTCAGGTTTGATTCGCGCCGAGCCGAAGACCGTTACACAAGGTCCAACGAAATGAAGAGCGCGATATCCGCGCAGGAAATCGCGCATGACTCGCAGCAACGTGCAAAACTCTGCGATTCGCGAGCGCGGGCCTTCGAGGAATATTTCATCGGCGCGCCCTGGTGGGGCGACAACCGCCGCCGCCGTCGAATCCGGCGCGGACTGCATCGAAATTTCACTTGCCATTAACGCTCAACGGCCGCTCCACATCACTTCAATATTTTCGCCGCATGTGACTTGGCAGAATGTTTAGCTCGCTGCGGTACTTGGCGACGGTGCGTCGCGCAATGGGAATGCCGCGCTCGCTCAAAATCTCGACGATCTCATGATCGCTCAACGGCGCGCTGCCGCTCTCATGCTTGACCAGGTCGAGAACAGCTTGTTTCACGCTGGTGTTGCTCAGCGATTCGCCAGTCGCAGTTTGGTAGCCGCCGGTAAAAAAGTATTTCATCTCGAAAACGCCCTGGGGCGTTGCCATGTATTTGCCGGACACCGCGCGGCTAACCGTGGTCTCATGCACGCCGACGACTTCAGCGACTTCTGCCATCGTCATCGGCTTCAAATGTGATGGGCCGTGCTCGAGGAAATCGTGCTGCCGCGAAACGATCTGCTGCGCGATGTTCATAATTGTTTGCTGCCGTTGATGGATCGAGCGGATCAGGAATTTGCCGCTGCGGATTTTGTCGCGGATGTAATCTTTGACGTCGCTGGTCTGCGCATCGCCAGACCCAATGATGTCCTTGTACAGGTTGCTGATACGCAGATGGGGAATCTGTTCGTTGTTGAAGGAGATCTGATATTCGCCGTCAACCTTTTCCACAATCACGTCCGGCAGCACATAATTCTGTGGCGCGGCAGCGAAAACCTGGCCGGGGCGAGGATTCAATCTCGCGATGTTGTCGGCGGCCCTTTGCACATCCTCGACGCTAATCGCCATTCGACGCGCGATCTCGGGAAAACGATGCCTGCCGAGGTCGTCCATGTGCTCGGAGACGATCCTGTGCTCGAGGCTGTGTTCCTTACCCTGTCGCCGCAATTGGATCAGCAAACACTCGCGTAAATCGCGCGCGCCAACTCCCGCAGGATAAAAAGTGTGGATCAATTCAAGGCCCCTTTCGAAATCGTGCTGTGGAATTCCCGAGTTCAGCGCCATTTCTTCCGTCGTACTTTGGAGAAATCCGTCGTCGTCGATATTACCGACGATCAGCTCCGCAGCTTTCCGGTCATCGGTGCTCAGCACGGTCTGGTTCAGTTGCGCGATGACATTTTGCTGAAGCGTTTCCTGGACTGGAATGGAATCGAACAGGAACTGGCGCTTGTCGTCTGCGTCCTTCGAACCGCGTTGGCCATCGAAGTTGGAGCTGGCCGACTGCGCCATGTAATCACGCCATTCTTCATCCAGGCTTGCCAATTTTTCGAATTCGTCCTTAAAATTCTCGTCGGCTGAGGCTTCAGCCTCACTGCGCTCGTCGGCGTCTGAATCCTCCGGCAACTCTTCCAGCACGGGATTTGTTTCCATTTCCTGTTGAACTAGGTTGCGCAGCTCGAGCAGCGGAGTCTGGAGAATGAGCAGGCTTTGTTGCAGTTGCGGCGACAGAACTTGCTGCAACGCGAGACTTTGTCTCTGCTGCATTCCCAGTGCGGCCATAGGCCGAGTTTACGGGCGTCGTCAGCAGCAGGCAAGCAACGGCTTCGCCGGGTTAAACCGTTAAATCGTGAAGTGTTAAACGAGTAAGACGCGTGGATTACGTGTTTCCGTTCACCATCAACCAGCTAACGGGCCCATCGAAGGCGAGGATTTGCTCGAAGATATCCGTTGAGGTGGAGCAGGGGACCGCGATGAGATCTGCTCCAAAGCCGGACCGTATTTGGCCTAGCGCACTTTCCTGTCGCAACGCGCGCGCGGGATTTACGGTCACCATTTGAAAAATTTCTTCAGCCGAAATGCTTGGGAATTCCTTTTGAAAAGCCCGCATCTCATCGAACAAGCTCAAGGTATGGTTGCTCGCAAGACTATCGGTTCCAAGGCAAACGTTGAATCCTAGCGAGCGCAGGCGCTCGAATGAGAATGGGCTGTGGCCGAAATAGTTGTGACTTCGCGGACAGTGCGCGACGTGAAATTTTGAGTTCGATCGCTCCAGCAAATCAAAATCGCTCTCGGTCAATTCGTTCAAATGTGCCACGATCCAGGAAAGGTAGGGGCGCTTGACCTCAATCGCCCGCGGCCGGTTCGGTGAACCGCCGCTACCAATCAAGTCCAGGAATAGTTCCAGCGGGGTTTTGCTCCCACAATCATTCATCGGTCGCCCAATGCTCCTCATGAACTCGTAGAGCGGCCCCGAACGATAACGGAACATCTCCATCTCTTCGCGCGACTCGGCCAAGTGCGTCGTCAGTAGAATGTGGTCCCGTTGTGCGATCTCGTCGCACCGGCGAAGAAGATCTTTCGACGCTGTAAACAACGCGTGCGGCGCGAGGCCTGAAGGCGCGCTTCCATCGGCTTCGCCCAGGACAAGCTCAGGTCGCAACCTACCGAGTGATTCAATTGCAGAGTCGATAAGTTCATTTGCGCGCTCCGGCGCGCGAATATCGATCAGTTCTGCAAACCAGCAGGTGCGAATCGGCGGCTGAACCTGTGAGATCAATTCCGGAAAAGCGGTCAAATTCGTAATCGTGGTCGTGCCAAATCTTTTCGCCTCCGTGAAACCATTGTTAATTGAGGCGACATAGTCCTTCGGCGAGAGCTCCGACTTCTCCGCGTTAATCGCCTGTATCCAATTAGTAAAAGATTTCTGCGGCGAGATCTTCCCGCGCAAACAGGCGTAATCGAGATGGCAATGCGCGTTGATCAGCCCGGGCAATAACACTCGTTCGCCGAGATCGACAGTGGTCCCGGCGTTGTGCGTCTTGATGTCATCAAATCTGCCGACGTCAGCGATCCGATTCCCCGAAACAGCGACCGCACCGTTATCCATGGGCGCTCCGTCCATCGTCACAAGGATTCGCGCGCGAATGATCATCCGTGAGCTGTAGCGGCGATCTCTGACCGGCGTCAAATTCCCTGTAGCCACAGCGCTGTGCGCCGTCATCTATTGTGATGAGACTGAAATGCGATAGACCGGCCACAGGGCGGTCGCTACAGACTAAGAGCTTTCGGCTTTCACGACTTTACGGCACTCAGCGACCAGAAGGTTGCAGGCTTCCTGGCAGAACAACGGAACTGTAGCCGCTTCGCTGTGCGAAGCGCGCGAGTCGTCCGCAGGGTGACGGCTACAAGCTGCGGCCTGATCATACACAGGATCAAACTTCTCCTTCGGCAATTTCGTCGAGGCGATTACTCCGTCCCGGTCGCGTTTCCACAGAATAGTTCTGAGGCATCGGCCATCGGAGCGACAAAAGTCCGCCACAAGGTCGTGGATCTGTGGATCGGAAATTTTTGCCGAAACACGATACATTCCTGACTGACGATCCAATGTCTCGCGCAAGGCCGTCGTTTTGAGGTAGCCCCTTTTCCACGCCGCATAAACGGTCAGACGGCTTGGATAAAAATAATCCAGCGCACGTCTCAGTTCTTCGACGGTTGCGAGCTCCAGCCGCCAGCCATGCCGCAAGTTCGGCGCGGTCTTGAGCGGCCGATAGTTTCCCGCGTCATCGTACTTTGCGATTTCGATCGCGTTCTCTGCATCTCGATGCGTTTGCAACTGATTGAGCGATGCGTCATCGCGATGCGACAGGACAAAACCGGTGCCCTCTCTCTTTGCTACCAGGATTTGCCCGAGGTAAAACGGCGCAGCAACGCCGTCGACAATTTCGTCAATCGAATCTGCCATTGTTGGGACGCGACCGGCAGCCGCGCCGACTTAATGGAGACAATGAGCGATTAAACCGCCTGCACGTTCGAGAAACTGCAGGTCTTCGTCGTCGAAGGCATTTAATTTATCGCTCTCCGCATCGAGCATACCGAGAACGTGCCGGTGATCGTTGCGCATTGGAACAATGATCTCGGAACGCGTTGTATGAAATGTCGGCAGATAGCGGAGATCCTTGCTCACGTCGCCCACGATAACGGGCTTGCCGGAGTCCAGCGCCGCACCACATAGTCCCTGGGTGATTGGGAAACGTGCATATGCCGGCGGCTCGCTGCCGGTTTCGGCCATTATCACGAATTCGTTCTTGATGATCTTGTAGACTGCGACCCAGCGATA
>Ga0185299_10000836_pt1 | contig 72449 bp, 62 predicted proteins | sample PaiPotPPA55metaG_FD_128002 | JGI IMG/M metagenome (GOLD analysis project Ga0185299, IMG submission 128002) | Iron sulfur acid spring bacterial and archeal communities from Banff, Canada, to study Microbial Dark Matter (Phase II) - Paint Pots PPA... ...
CAGGAAAAGGATGAAACCAATAACTGCGAATACTGCCAACCAACGAATAAAATGCGACGAGAACCAATCGTCATCTTGGCCTTTGTCGAGCATGACTTGCAAGCAGCCAATCCACAAGGCCAGGAAACCGATTCCCCAGAAGTCAATTCTTCCGGCTTTCACGTTTTTGAGATAGGGAGGGTCCTCAAGGAACCGCATACACATCAAGATCGCTAGAATGCCAATCGGAAGATTGATGTAGAAAACCCAACGCCAAGAATAATTGTCGGTAAGCCATCCTCCGAGGGTAGGTCCCAGGATCGGAGCTACCACCACTCCCATGGCGTAAACCGACATCGCGACTCCCCGTTTTTCTCGTGGGAAAGTTTCCAACATGACTGCTTGGGCTACGGGTTGCAGAGCGCCTCCGCCGGCTCCTTGGAGAATTCGGGCTAGAACCAGGGCCCCCAAACTGTTAGCCACTCCGCAGAGCACCGATGCCACGGTAAAGATCACAATACAGGTGATCAGAAAACGTTTCCGGCCGAAGGTCCGGCTGAGCCAGCCGGAAGCAGGCAAAACCACCGCGTTAGAAACCAGATAGCTGGTTAACACCCAGGTCGCTTCATCGTTACTTAGCGCGAGGCTTCCAGCGATGTAGTTTAACGAAACGTTGGCCACGGAGGTATCAAGCACCTCCATGAAGGTGGCTAACATAACCGACGCCGCTATGAGCCAGGGATTAACCGCAGGTTTCCATGGCTGCTCCGTCTGAGGTTGATCGGCCATTCTACTAAGTGTCCTGCTTGGCTTTGGGCGGCCTGGTCCCCCAGCAGAATACCCCGAGAATTGCCACGCCGCTCAATGCGGCTACGATCATCCATTCCGCTGCCGAATAGTGAAAATCCTGCACTTTGACTGTCGGAACAATCGACTCACCTGGCCCGAGGGGCAGGCCTACATAGGGAATCGAGTTGAAGCGGATTTTCACCGGGACGCGCTGAACCACTTTCACATAGTTCCCGGTAGCGTTTTCTGGAGGCAAAAGGCTGAAGGCAGCGCCGCTACCGGCTTGGATGCTGTCGACATGACCCTGGAAAGTTCTGCCAAGCGCATCCACTTCGATTTCCACCGGCTGGCCCGGCCGCATCAGCCGAATCTGGTTCTCCTTAAAATTCGCTATAACCCAGATGTCTGTGGGAACCAGAGCTACCAGGTTTTGACCCACTTGAACATAGTCGCCCGGTTCGACTGACTTATCAGTTACCCGGCCAGACTCGGGCGCAAAGACTTTCGTATATGAATCGTTTAGCTGGGCGGCATCGGTGTTAGCTTGGTTGGCTTTGACCTGGGCGAGGACGTATTGGAAAAGCGCTTCATAGGTGCGAACCTCAGCCTGTCCTTCGACTAACTGTGCTTCGGCTGAGACTACCTTCATTTTTGCTGCATCCAGATTTGCCTGTGCCGAACGATCCGAATCCTTGGCATTAATCAAGTCCTGGACGGATACAACGCGATTGTTATAAAGGTCCTGCTGCCGGTGCAGATTGTCCGCGGTTTGGTCTGCCTGAGCCTGATAGGCTTGTTGGTCTGCCTTATCTTGATCGAGCGTTGCTTGTAAGCTCTTAACGTTTGCGATCTGCTGCTCCACGGCTGCCTGAGCGGAATTGGCCTGCGCCTTGGTGCTGTCCAACGCCGCCTGTCTCTGTCTCAGCTGGGCGTCATAATCCCGCGGGTCAATCTCGACGATCGGATCCCCTTTTTTAACTCGCCAGTTGTCATCAATAAAGACCTTCTCGATCCTTCCGGCGATCTTCGGCGCAACGTCGACCGTGTGAGCATCTATGAAAGCGTCATCGGTTGACTCATAGCTCATTGCCTGGGCAAAGACATAAAGGCCGGCAACAGCCAGAACCGGAACCAGACCGATCCCGACGAGCGTTGGAACCAAGCGTTTTCCTAGCCGATCGCGTAACGATGCTTTGCGTCCGCTGGTTCGCCAATCTGCGGGCACATGATGGCCCCTCTCCAACAAGTCTCTCGGCAATGTTTGTGGCATGGTTAGTAATCCCTTCCGTCGCCGACTTGCCGGGCAATTTCGCGAGTGGTAGCTCCCTGCAAACCGTCTCGAGAAAAAACTAACTCAGCCGCTACCAAAATCCGCATTTTGGTTAAATCCGCGGATGCACCTGCGATTCGCATGCGCTTCGAGTTAAACTGCAACGAGGCCATGCATGTACTTACTTGCAAAGTAGGTCGCTTCGCTATTGGCGGAACGAGCGTTTAACAATCACCCGGGTGAGCGATGTTCCCATGGAGGCGGCGCTTGTAGCTTACCTAGTCAATGAATTATCCAGAGTCAGCCGCATCGTCTTCGTTCACCCAGATCAAGGATCTGTTTGTGTCACGGCGCCGGTGCCTACAAGTCTCTGCGTTAGCCGGCTGCTCGATGTTCCTGGGCCGCCGAGTACTAGCCGCGGAAGAGCCCGTATCAGCTGATCATATTCGGTCAGCGACGATCGCTCCCCAAGTAACTGGAGAACTCCGCTCGCTGCTGGGAAGGTTAGCTAAGGCGCCACGCCGCCGGAATTTCCGGACCGTTCCCATGATCCTCGACACGCCGGATCTATGGGATGCCGAGGCCTTAGATGCTATCATCGGCTATCGCGGCAGCCTGAAGCAGCTCTGGGACAATACCGAGATTAACGGCGCGTGGCTCAACCTGATGCGCAATTCGTTAAATGTGCAGGTCTTCTCGTTCCGAAATCCGGATTTCCTGGCAGTGTCTGCCACGCATGGTTCAGCGCAGCTAGCGCTTTACGACGAAGAAATGTGGGACAAGTATCGGCTCGCCACAGTCGCGGGCGGCGGCTTCAAAACCAACACCCTGGTCGAGGTGAAGGACGTGCCCAACGCGATCGCTGCGCATGAAGATCCGAATAGTGTGTTCGGCCCTGCCGGCAACACCATCCCAGCCCTGCAGCGGCGCGGCGTGGTGTTCCTGGCTTGCCACAACGCGATCTGGGAACATAGCGCGAAGTTGCTGCAGCAAGGCACTAACCCGGACAGATTGTCGCATCCGGCGATCGCCGCGGAACTGACGAATCATTTGATCGAAGGCGTCGTGCTGACGCCCGGCATATCCGGCACGATTCCCAAGTTACAACAGGCCGGCTTCCATTACGCGACCTGAACCGAAAACAGGCATTGCTTCGGTAGCGGCGACTGTCCCTCTAGGTAGAGGGTGTGCCCGGCCTAATCGTTTGCCCGGAAAGACTGTCGAGTCTAACCCAACGCGCTGTCGCCATCGGAGCGCTGGGATGGCGACTGCGGGTTGAGCTTACGCACACCCGTCGCTTCGAAACAACGGGTTACGTTGGGCACACCATTTGGCCTCATGGACAGTCGCCGCTACCGAGTGCTACTCGCCCCATGCCCGTTATGTTGACGCGCATGCGCGGCGGCGTGGCGTTTTGGGGTTCGCCGGCCAAGGACCAGCACCCCATTCCGGAAATGGAATCCCTGATCCAAGAAGATAAAGATCGTGGAGACGATTGTAACCGGAGCTGGCCAAACTGCCAGCCAAAAGAAGGGTTGCGTACTGTGAACGGCCTGCACTAGGCCCAGAATCGCAAGTAGTCCGCTGCCGAGCCAAATGCGGACTTCGACGCTCATGGCGCCGCGTTGAGCCAGTGATCTGATTCCGACCGCGCGACGCGCGGAATGTTCCATAGGAGAAAGCGCGTTTGATTGCATAAAGTCCGCGTGATGCGCTCCTAAAAGAAGCTCAGACGATTAAGGCCATTCTGGAGCTCAACATCGACCGGTGCAGACGGGTCGCTGCTTAACAAAAACACCAGCTGTAGCGGAGTTGCATCCGGCGGGACCTTCTTAGGTTCCGAAATCTCGTTGTCTACGATCCATTCGCTGCCGTCCGGTAAATGGTAGGCTACAAAGACATGACTACCGGTAATCGCAGTGTTGCGGATGTGCCACCGGTAGAAGATCAATCTGCCATGGATTCCGTTAGCCCCTAGTTTTGAAGAAAGCGCTATGGCGTAGTCCATACAGGCGCCATCTTTTCCTTTGCCTTTTATAGTCGGGTCTTCCGCAATCGAGCTTGCCACCGGCTCACTTAAAGCAAAAGAAGCCCATACTAAGTAGCCGACTACCGAGATCAACCTAATCCAATTAGAATAGCGGTTTTTCATACTTTTCGATTGGTTAAGAAGCTTCCTACAGGGGGTGTGACGCGGGTTGTCTAACTGCAGGGGAGGGTAATAGGTTTATGCGTGTCCGCTCGAGCGCGATGCGCCGCCTGGTGACCAACGTTGGCAGCGCCGGGCGAGCCGATCTCTCAGCGAGCGATCGTCTTTCCAGAAACCAGGCGAACAAGGGCGCGGTGAGCAACTGACAAATCGTTAAGACAGAGATGGCTGGCTCATTAGTTAAACCCGACTCCGCCCGACCAATGAGCAACAAAGAGAGACAGATCTGGCTGCAGAACACGGGAAGCATGTGACGACCTATCAGCAAGAACGGCCGCAAAAACAGTTCCCAGCGATTGATATATCTAAGGAATGTCGCGGTGACCAAGGCGGCTAAGGCGAAGTTGATCAGGCGTAACGGTCCGAGATGCCATTTATCGAACAACCAGCTTTGAGTAATGGGATCGGGGCCGTTGGCGATAGAAATCCAACGCCAGAAAAGAAAAACGATCACCGGGAATCCTAAGAGAAGTCGAAACCAATGAGTTGCCGGCAACAGCGACTTGTTTTCCACAAAACGCTGGCCGACGAACAAGCCACCAACCCATAAGAACTGCCAAGCCAGAAGATCGAACGGACCGAGTTGGACGAACGACAGATCTTTGGCTGTAGTTAACAAGAGGTCGCTGGCATGTGACTGAGCGATGAGCCACCCAGAAAAGCTTACCAAAAGAACGGTTCTCCATTCCCATCGTTGAGCCGCCCAGAAAGCCAATGGTGTCAGCAAAGAGAACAGGACGTAAATGGGGAGAATGTCCATCAAGGGCGGACGGAAAAGGAGCGCTAGAGATCCAGGGATGGCCGTCCATGGATTCACTAGATAGTGGTCTAACAAATATCTGATCCCTGGAAGATCGGATAAGAAGAAGCTGCCGAGAACAAATGCGAAGGAAACCGTGACCAGATGCGCGCGGTAGATGCGTCCGGCCCGGTCGATGGAAGAAGAGCGAGCGGCGACGAACCCGAGCTTTTCGGAGCGTTTACGGAAGACCATACCGGCGAGAAATGCTGAGACGAAAACAAAGCATTCAGCGGTGGTGAAGAACCCCAGGGGTTGGTCGGTAAAACGGCGAAGCCACGAAGGCGAGTGATCTACGCTCATCACCAAGAGCAAGAACCCTCGGAGGACGTCCAACTCGATAAATCGCTTTGTCTCGGGTTTGATAAGGCTCCGGATTTTCAGTTTTGGCCGCCGCCCTGTTCACCGGTATCAGCCGGCGTCAGCCGACCACTATCGAGGAAAGCAAAGCCATAAATTGTGCCCGCAAATGTGCCGCGCGGGATCAGCTCCAAATCGACTCCCTTTGCGGTTAGGAATTCCGTAGAGAAAATGGTGGCGACGTTTGGTTCGGAATAGTCCCTGTGCATACTCATAATCCTTTTTTTAGTTTCGTTCTTTCGCCTTTCGGCCTGTCATAAACTCTCCATTGCCAATTGGTTATCACAATTACTCACAAGGGTGATCGGAGACTGTCCATTGGAACGACGGAGGCAGCCCTCCTCATAACTCTTTCGAGTTACCCAGAAGCGTCCTTTGTGGCGATAGAACCACTTAGGACGATGTGCGATTCTACTCGGGAGGTAAACGCATGAATCGACATCGTAACGATGCGTCAGAAGGAAGGCTTCTCCCTGAGACAGAGCAAAAAGCAGATATGAAGAACTTAATTCTTTTACGGCGTCAGCGCCTACCGGAGCGTCGCTATGGCAATTGAAGATTCAGATCCGGGCATTAGAATTTATCTGCGCGAGATCGGAAAGATCCGGCTTTTGACCCAGCAAGAGGAGATTGATCTGGCTGCGCGCATTAAGAAGGGCGACCGGGAAGCGCGAGCGCTTATGATCAAGGCTAATCTCCGGCTGGTCGTTAAAATTGCCCACGATTACAAGGGCTTAGGTTTGCCCGTGTTGGACCTAGTATCGGAAGGCAACATCGGATTGATGAAAGCAGTCGAACGATTCGATCCGGCCAAGGGCGGAAAGCTGAGTACCTACGCGGCCTGGTGGATCAAACAATCGATCAAGCGGGCTTTGGCAAATCAGAGTAAAACCATTCGGCTTCCGGTTCATTTGGTAGACAAGATTTCAAAAATGAATCGGGTTTCCTCACAGATGAGTGAAGAACTCGGCCGGGAACCAACCGATGACGAATTGGCGGAAGAGATCGGTCTTTCTCCTCGCACCGTCTCTCAATTAAAAACGGTCGCCATTCGGCCGTCTTCGTTGAACGCTCCTATCGGCGATGATGATTCGACTGAATTTGGTGAAATGGTTGGGGATGAAGATGCGCGGACCCCGTTCGAGTTTCTCGAAGACCGAAATCTGCGGGATGAACTGCCTGACCTCCTGGCAACCCTCGACGACCGGGAGCGCACCATCATCTTTCAGCGATTCGGACTAGACGGCGCCAAACCGAGAACCCTCGAAGAAGTCGGTAAAAAGCTTGGAGTTACCCGGGAGCGAATCCGCCAGGTCCAGAATATCGCTTTGGTGAAATTGCGTCGGGCGCTGAGCAAAAAAGAGACACCTCTCCCCACTAGCTAATCTTGGGGAGTCGCGCCAAGAAAAACAAAAAACTCACGCAAAGACGCAAAGGCGCAAAGGTTCAAACAGACCGGAGAGATTGATCCGCAGATTACGCAGATTTCTTTTTTGACGTGATCACTGCCATAGGACAAAAGACACCGCCACCGGCAAAACAGTTTTCAGTATCGAGACCTGGGCGACCCCTTCTGATGAAGTTGACGTTCGCACGTTTTTTTTTTGCGTGCTCTGATGACTGACGCGCTTTTTCCGCTTCTTCGTGGGCACGTCGTCGAGCTGCCGTAAAAAGGGGAGTGGGATCCGGATGATAATCCAAACCGCTCCGGACAATCTGATCTGGGATGAAACCGAACCGCGAATTGACGTGAATTCTAGCGCAAGCCCGTCACCGACGTGCCAGGTAACCAACTTCGCGTCAATTCGTGTCCATTCGCGGTTCAGGTTTTTCCGCCGGATCTGCTGTGGGTGCTAGTGCGGCGCTGTCTCGTTTTAGAAGCGCAGCGTGATCCTGCCGGAAAACACACTGATTGGCCCTTTGTCCTGGTTGTAACCAGGATTTACGAACAGTTGATAGTCCGCGGTGAAGTTCACCCATTTGCAAACTGCGACATTATAAAACGTTTCGATGAAATTCTCGTAGCCAAAGTGCGGCAGTTTGCCGTCGCCAATCAGGACGCCTAACCCACCCTGGTTAAGGTAATCCCGATGTGTCACTCCGATGTCGGCAACTCCATAAGCAAAGCCGAAGGCATCGTTCTGGCGCCTCCACAGTTCCCCATCTAACGAAATTCCGACTGAAAGGGCCCTGTCTATGTCCGTAAACATGTACGCCTCGAGTCGGGGGTCCCGGTAGCTCAGCCGGCCGAATATCCCGACGTCTTTGGCGACTTCTTGTTCAAAGCCCAGGACGACTCCGTAATCGATACGGTAGGGCTCGCGAAGCCCGTTGATTAGGATGCTCTGGTCGCGGAGAAATGAGGAGAAATCACCCAGGTGCTGACGAAGCAGCCATCCAGTCAGGCGGACTCTTCCCGGATGGCCGAATAGCTGATATCGCCCCTCCAGCTCACCTACCAATTGGAACGCCTTTAAATAATGTCCGTCCGTCGCCAATCCATTATTCACCCTTGGAACGGTGAAGTATCCAACCCGGGCCGCCCAGGCTTTCTGATTCAGTTCAGCGGTTATCCCATATTCATAGCCTAACGAGTCTGCGGCATAGTCGAAGGCGCCCGCGTCTACTAGAGCCCAATTGAGAAATTGCGAAGTTGAGTCGTGGGAATACGCGTTATTGTCGAATTGATCACCCACCGCGATTTTTCCGGCAGTGATCGTCAGCCGAGAGATATCGACGTTTTCGGCAAGCTGGAGTGGCCCTTCGTCTAAGTGCTCCTGTTCGCCGCCGAAACCGAAGACCTGACGAACAAATAGATGGGGAATAAAGACATCACCCCGGTATTTTCCCACCTTGTACGCTTCGGAATTCGGGAACTGTGCGATACCGCGGGTACCCCCAAGGCCGAATCCCTGATAGTACTCCGGATTGAAATAGACTTCCGCTCCTGGCCAAAGCCTGGCATCAAAAAAAAGGTCCACGGTTGAAGTCTGGCGAAAGTCATCTTGGGACTGCAGACTGTTCGGCCCATTGTACGGATCGTGAAACCCGGGCTGCCCTTGGAAGACCTCGATCGCATCTCCGTGAATCGCCCAGTTCTGGGTCGCGCTCGCCCTTGTCTCCGATTGAGTTTCAATCGGTTGTTTTCCGAGAGAATCACTGACAATAGCCGGTTTGGAATCGAGCGGGTTGTTGACAACCGCTCCTGTGATCGCAGGACTTGGTGACGGTTCTTGGGCCGGACTTGGGAGGCAATAAGTGAGCTGGACCGCGGCCGCTAAAATACAATAAATGATAGTCCTCCGGTCTCCGGAAGCGCGGGAAGATGAGAAACGTTGAGACTGCGTAGCGATGTTAGCTTTCACTATTAGATTACCCTATGTTTCTTAGTTAAATATCGGTGCCGGTATTTGTTTCTCTGGCCGTTTGCCTATCGCTTAAAACCTTAAAAACAACCGCTTCGCCAAGATTAAAATTTTGTTCTGATGTGAAATTTTGCGGTTGTCATTGATGTAGCGCTGGTAGGGCGGATACCCGATACCAAACCGGACCGATTACTGGGAGGGATCGCGTCCTCGTCCCGCGGCTGCCCATGCGCGCCAAGAGGCGGATCCGCGCTCCGGTAGCGGCGACTGTCCATGAGGCTAATGGTGTGCCTTAAATCCAGCATGTTATCGAAGCCACAGATGTGCCTAGACTTAACGCGCAGTCGCCATCCGAGCTGCGATGGCGACTGCGCGTTAAAGCCTAAGGACACCCGCCGCTTCGAGAACAACGATTATGTTTGGGCACACCATTTGGCCTCATGGACAGGCGCCGCTACCGGGTGCTCGCCGCGCCTCCTCTTAGGTTGACGCCTATAGGCGGCTGCCGGATCGTTCGCGAAGTCCAGCGCCGACCCAAACAAACGTTCGGCTAGTCAACGACGCATACCTGTTCTCGGCGCGCGGGGACGCGCGCCCTCCCAGATCAGGGGCCGACCACGCGGGCATCGAAACGCTCCATCACCCCGGCTCCGAGCTGCCGCCGGCATAAATTTTTTTTAACTACTGGCCGAGCGGATTTTTAACACCACGAAGATCTACTAACCAGAGAGGTCCGTTACCATGAAGCACGAGGTCAGCCAGCTAGCAAAAGTCAGCGTGACCAGCCGAGGGCTCAATACTTCCCTCGAGCAGGTCGCGGTGCACTTCGAATGTCTTGGCCACGCGATGAAGAAGAACTCGGCGCGTCAGCACGAATTCGCCATCCTTCTCCGGGTTTTATCGTCGCGGTTTGATCGAAGATCCACTGAACATCAGGCGCTGCGACTGGGTTCCCAGATCGCCCAAAACAAGAGGAGCAAGCTAAGAAATCTAGTGGCCGGCTTAGGCTTGCCACCAAGCAAACCACAGCGAGCGAGCCCAATCTTTCTAGTCTGGTTTCGGCTAGCGCAATCAGCTCCGCTCCGGCTGACGATTCCGTTACTGCATCTCAGTACCGAAAAAGCGATACGCGGCCGGTCCCTCGACGCTTTCTACGGAGACAGAGCGCTGGCAAAAAGCAAAATGCTGGACTCCCGCACTGCGCCACTACCAAAGGAACGCCAAAAGAACAGCTCGGCCTCGCGACTTCGCCGAGTGCCACCCATTAAGCGTAAGAATACTTCCGCGCCATGGTCATCCTTAATTTAGCCTCGGCCATTATCCTCATCCTTCTCGGAATGAGACAGCTTCGCAAGGGTCTCGATCGGATGTTTGGTAACCAGCTAGTTGAGTGGCTCCAAAGGACGTCCCAGAACCGTTACCAAGCGTTCCTTGCCGGTATAGTGGCGGGATTAATCGCGCCTTCATCCAGCGCGATCGCCATGCTATCCGTTCGGATGCTGAGCCAAACGGCGCTGACCGCTGGCCCGATGTTAGCGGTGGTCCTCGGGGCCAACGTCGGTCTGACCGTAATAGTCCAGCTTATCACGTTTGACCTGCAGAACTTTGCCAGCGTCTTTATTGTGGTCGGTGGCATCGGCTTTCTCTTTCTGAGTCGAGCGCTGTTTAGAGGCACCGGCCAGATTTTCTTGGGACTAGGCTTCATTTTTCTGGCGATGAGCATGATCGCTGACGCGGGCAAGGTGGTGGCGGCCAGCCCAGACATGAAACTGCTGTTTTCTATTGTCGATCACTACCCGTGGCTAGTCTTTGCTGCTACCGCGTTGCTGGCCCTCGTTTTGCAAAGTTCTACCGCCTGTATCGGACTGGGAATAGGTTTGTCTAAGGCTGGCCTGGTCTCCGGTATCACGTTGGTACCCTGGGTTCTGGGTGCGAATCTCGGCATTTGTCTAACCATGATGATCACCGGTTGGGCTAGCGTGGAAGGACGCCGGTTGGCTTTGGGAAGCATTCTACTGAAGGGTTCTGCGGCTCTCCTTATTTTGATCGGAGGTTCCAGCGTGGCTTCTTGGGTTATGACTTCCCTACCAGGTGGAATCGAACGGCATGCGGCCAATTTGAACACTCTGTTTAACTGGATCGTCGGCTTGAGTGCCTTGCCGGTCCTGACTCCGATCTCGCGCGGACTCAGGTATCTGGTTCCTTCCCAAACCTTGGAGGAACAGGATGAAACCGGCGTGTTTCTCGACCCGCTTCTCTTACAGACACCATCGCTGGCCCTTAGCCAAGCGGCGAGAGAGGAACTGCGAATCTTGGATCATTTGAAACTGATGCTGCGGACCGTCTGGGCCCTCCGCCTCGACCAGAGTAAGCAGGCGAAAATCGGAGAATGGTATGACCGTATCATCGCGATTCAAGCCGTCCTTAAAGACTATCTGGGTCGGATCGCCGATGAGAACCTCAGAGATAGCGATATCGACAGGCGGTTCAACCTCCTCGACTATTCACAGGAATTGGTGATCATCGGGATGCTGATCAAACGAGACCTGGCAGATGCTGCCATGGAGCATGCCCGGCCACCGAAAAATCTCCAACCGGAGGATTGGGTCGAGTTACAGGGCATTTTGTCGAGGACGCTGGAGCGCATGCAAAAGGCGATGGTCTTACTGATGACTCAAGATGCAGCTATGGCCAATCGGTTCATCCAAGAAAAGGAAGAGATCAGCGAACACTATCGCTCGGTCCGAAAGCGGCATCTGGTGCGACTGGTGCCGGGCGAAAAACTCGATACCGGTCTGTTCGATCTGCTTAATTGCTTCCGCCGAATCAACAGTCACCTGACCGCCGTGGCCTACGCGATTGTCCGGCCCAGCCGGGGCAGCAGTGCCGACGGCGGTATCGTCGCTCCCGATCCCGACGAATCCTGGCTGACGGGCGATCACAGTGCGGTGACTCGCCTGAAGCTCGCCACCGAATAGCAGATAGCAGATAGCAGATAGCAGATGCCGAAACTTTGCTATCTGCTATTTGCTATTTACTATTCGGGAGCGAGCTTCGGGCGAGCTCCCGCTTAGATCCAGGCTCTGAACCGCTGCACAAACCAACTTTTTACCGCCTGCACCACTAAACAATAAGTAAGCAAAATTCCCCCTAGCCATAAAAAATACCCCGCGGGTAGCTGAACTAGTCCGATTGCCGAACCGATCCAACTGAAGGGGAGGAGGGCAGCAACTATCATTGCTACAACCGTCGACAGCAAAAGAGGTCCACCTGGCGAGCTTTGAAAAAACGGAATGCGCCGAGTTCTGAGCAGGTGGACCACGAGCGTCTGCGACAATAGCCCCTCCACAAACCATCCCGATTGAAACAAAGCCTGTTTGGGAACCGTATCCGCACCCAGCAGCCAAACGAGGACTCCGAAGGTCACTAGATCGAATACAGAGCTAATCGGCCCCAGAAACAGCATAAAGCGTCCAATCCCGTGCGCCTCCCAACGTCGCGGTTTAGCCAGATCCTCTGGATCGACCGGATCGAAAGCGATAGTAATTTGGGACAAATCATACAACAAATTCTGGACTAGCAACTGTAGTGGCAACATTGGCAGAAAGGGCAAAAAAGCGCTCGCCCCTAACACCGTGAGGACGTTGCCGAAGTTGGAGCTAGCTGCCATCTTAACGTACTTGACGATGTTCGCAGAATTTCGGCGGCCCTCCATCACGACATCGGCTATGGCAGTCAAACTCTTTTCTAACATAACGATGTCAGCGCATTCCTTAGCGACGTCGACAGCGGTATCCACAGAAATACCGACATCCGCCGACCGGAGGGCGGCGGCGTCGTTAATGCCGTCGCCCAGAAACCCTACCGTATTACCTTCGGCCTTCAGGGCCGAGATTACCCGAGCTTTTTGCAATGGAGTTACCTTAACGAAAAGGGTGGTCGCCGAGACGACTTTGCGGAGATCAGTATCGTTCATCGACTCTACTTCGCTGCCGAGCATCGCGTGCTCGACGTTTAGATCAACCCACTTGCAGATGCGCCGAGTCACTAACTCATTGTCTCCAGTCAAAATCTTGACGGCTATTCCGCGGTTTTGGAGTGCAGCCAAGGCGGCTGCAGTAGATTCCTTGGGAGGGTCGAGAAACGCCACAAAGCCAGCCAGCACGAGGTCCGCTTCGTCGTTCGCTCGGTATTGGTAGTTAGCCTGCTCCGGAGCGATTTGCTTGTACCCCACGGCCAGCACCCGCAGGCCTTCCTCATTCATTTCGTTTCGCACTCGCGAGACGAGGCTCATTAGTTCAGAGGACAATGGAACCACTTCTCCTCGGATCTTAGCAAACGAGCAAACTGAAAGCATTTCCTCGACGGCGCCCTTACAAATCAGTTCATGTTCTTGCGATTTCTTTTCTAAGATGACCGACATTCGGCGCCGACTAAAGTCGAAGGGCAATTCATCCACTTTGCGGTAACTTTCCTTCACTCGCAGCTTCTCATGAAGGTCAGCGTGCTCAAGAATCGCAGCATCCAGCAGGTTCTTTAGCCCGGTTTGAAAATAACTATTGAGATACGCGTACTGCAGCACCTCATGGTCCGGGTTACCCAGTACGTCGAGGTATCGCTCCAGAATGATCCGATCGAGGGTGAGCGTCCCAGTCTTGTCCGTGCATAAAACCGTCAATGCACCCAGGTCTTCAATCGAGTTCAGCCGTTTCACGATCACTCGATTCCGAGCCATGGCGACCGCTCCCCGGGTTAGGTTTGCAGCGATTATCACCGGTAACATCTCCGGAGTCAGTCCAACGGCGACAGAAAGAGCAAAGAGAAATGCGGTACCCCAATCGCCTTTGGTAAGTCCGTTGAGCAAGAGCACCACCGGAATCATCAGCAACATCGATCGGATGAGCAGCCAACTGATGCTATTGATTCCTCGGTCGAAACTGGTCGAAGAACGTTGGGCGATCGTTTTCCGGGTCAATGAGCCGAACAAGGTCCCGTCGCCCGTGGCCAAAACCACGGCCGTGGCTGTCCCGCTGATCACATTGGTGCCCATCAGACCGAGGTTCGACAATTCGGTTAGGTCGCCTCGGTTTGGTGTGCGAGTCCGTCGACTCGGTTGCGCTGGCAACACTTCGAACTTTTCGACGGGCAACGCCTCCCCGCTCAAGACCGACTGACTTACAAATAGGTCGCGAGTGGATAACAATCGCACATCGGCCGGGATCATGTCACCGGCACTCAGAAGCACAATATCGCCGGGTACGATTTCTCTGAGCGGAATTTCCTGACGCCGGCTCTCGCGTTGAGTGCTTATCCGGAGAACCGTTACCGTTGTGCCAACCAACGCCCGCAGTTCTGCCACGGTCCGGGTGGATCGAAACTCCTGAACGAAGCGCATCAGCACGCTGATCACTACCATTATCAAGATCAATGATCCGCCTTGGCTGTTTCCCAGAAAGAACGAGATCAGACTCAATCCGGACAAAAGCGCCACAAATGGATTTCCGAAGTTTCGCAGGAACTGCCAAGTCAGGGGTACGGTTCCAATCGCAGTTACCTCGTTAAATCCTCGCTGGGCCAATCGGTCACTCGCTTGCTGGTCGGTCAATCCTTGCTCGGTGGTTTCAAGCGATAACAAGACTTCCTCGGCGCTCACGTACGCTGCATCTAACGTTTGTGGTCGAATCCGGAACGATCCTGGCAAAGATCTACCCTTAGCGATCGCGGATTTTGATGGTATCTGAAAACGGAGCATCGATTGTCGCGATTATCGGTTAGTCGGTTCCAGCGACTGGGGCATCTCCTGAGCCGGTCGTGGCCACTTCATAAATCGCGAGTGTGACTTCGTACCATCCCTCTTCTCGCTTGGTCTGCACTTCCATGTTTTGCTGGAGTGCTGTCAGCGCCGCTACGATGCGTCTCCCGAGTCCAAGATCGAGCGTCTCATCCGAGTCCTCGGACTTGATCCGATTCTTGATCGAAAGCACGGTTGACCGCGCTCCGGGTTGTAGCGCAGCGTACACAGTTCCTCGGCCATGACGCAGGCTATTGGTTAGGAGACTGTACAGGATCTGCTTCAAATACTTTGGATCCGCGGTCACCAGACTTCTGGCTGCGGAGACTTCGATCTGGCGACCTTGATCTTTCGCTAGGAGCCGGAAGTCTTGGGCGACATCCTCCAGCAGTTCTCCCAAATCAAAACGAATCCGATTCGGCCGCAAATGTCCTTGTTCAGCGCGAGCAATCAATAGGGCTTGCTCGACATGCATCGTCAGGCGCAATAACTCAGTCTGAATCTCCTCCGCTAGAGACGGCTCAATCTTGTCAGCAGCTTCTTCGATCTTAAGCCGGATAATCGTTAGGGGAGCTCGCAGCTCATGAGCGACCTGAGCCGAGTGTCTCTGCAGTTGGTGAAAACTCAAACTGATTCGGGAAAGGAGCCCATTAATATGCTCTTGCAGCTGGCTTAGTTCGCTATCGTCAGTTTGGATGTGGACTTGTACCTGCAGGTTATTCGGTTCGATCGAATCAAGTTGGTCATTGAGCGACACCAGGGGAGCGAAAGTTTTCCGAACAGCTAGCCATGCGACCAAGGCGAAGATCGACGCGATCAGTAAACCGTACAAACTCAGCAGCTCTGGCGACAAAACGACCTCTCTCTTCGCCTCCCCAACCGCCAGTCGGGAACCCAGGCGCCCTGTCTCGACGGGTGGCGCGGCAGCATTTGATTCGATCAGGTAGATCGTTCCAAAGAAGAGGACGGAGATTCCTACAAATGTTAATGAGAACCAACCAATCAATCGGAACCACGAGGCTTTCATGCATCCGGTTTCCGCAGAGCGAATCCGACACCGCGTACGGTTTGGACGATTGGAATCAACCCGGGCAGATCGATCTTCGCCCGCAAATGATTTACGTACACGTTGACCACGTTCGTTTGAGAGTCGAAGAATTGGTCCCAGACGCGTTCGATGATGACGGCTTTGCTAACCGGTCTTGGCGCAGTCATCATCAACACTTCGAGCAAGGCGAACTCCCGATTGGTGAGTTCAATCGCTTTACCGCCACGGCGGGCTTGTCGAGCGACCAAGTCAAGTTCGAGGTCCTCAAACCGTAGGGTATTCGAGGCTTGCGGACGTTGCCGGCGGAGCAGCGCTCGCACTCGAGCTAGCAATTCGACTACGGAAAATGGCTTCACCATATAGTCATCGGCACCAACGTCCAGCCCGCGGACTCGATCCTCGATTTCACCCTTGGCCGTAAGAAAGAGCACCGGCGTCTGGATGTTTTTCCGCCGTAGTGCCCGGGCGATGGTGAAACCATCGCGGAGGGGCATCATGACGTCCAATATGATGGCATCGTACACGTTATTCTCGGCCAGCCAAAGGGCCTCATCGCCATCTTCAGCGAAATCCACCGCGTACCCCTCCGCTATCAACGCTGAGCGTACGTGCTTGCCTACTCTAATGTCGTCGTCAGCAAGAAGTATTCGCATAGTCCCAGATTCGGCAGGATTCACTATACCCATCGCAAGCGATTGACCCGCTGTCGAATCTATCAAGACGAGCGCGTTCACCCTATGCCGCAACCTGGTGGCCTCGTCGGCAGCCGGACACCGAATCGCGGTCTCACCTTTTCATCACCACCTGCCCAGCAAGGTCGCATACATGGTACATGAAAAGCCCCATCATCAAGATCAAGTAGAGCCGAAGCGCTACCAGCGACCAGCGCACACTGGAGGTCATCTCCATCGGCGCCAAATGATCCGATTTGAGTTTTTGTTCTGGCACATCATCGAGTGGATGAACGACCAGGTAGTACTCGAGTTCGTCCTTGCTAGTTAACTGTTCGGTTTGCATGGCGATGGTTTCTTTCTTGAGATGGATGAGTTTTTTAGCTGTTGCTCGGGAACAGGGACGGAACCATGACCTGGGCAGCCAGAATCAGAGACAGAGCGAAAAGAACGACAATGATGGTCCAGTTAACCACGTTGTTCCACCGCCGGTTAACCCACCTGTCCCCGAGAAGTTTGTGATCGTTGAGCAATAGCTGCAGAAATATAATGGCAGAGGGCAGAATGATTCCGGCCAGTACCTGTACGCCAAGGATAATTAGTTGCAGGGGTGCTCCCGGAATCAGGACGATCGATGCGGCGAGGAGCGTGCAGATCCCATAGATAGAATAGAATCCCGGAGCGTCCTTAAAAGACATGCTCAGACTGTGTTTCCAGCCACGGGTTTCGCTCCAGGCCCAAGCGCTGGATAGGGAGATCGCGGTGGTGCCAAGGACTGCCGCATTGCAAAACATCAGCAAAATCGCGTTGCGAACAAAGCCGTTGGTGAAGGGCAAAATGGCATCGGCCATTTTGGCCGGGTCCTCGTAGGTAAGGCCGTGCTGGTGCGACACATTCCCAACGATGATCATCGCACCCGCCACCATGACGGTAAAACATGCACCAAACAGCGTGTCGAGACGCGCCCACTTCAGGTCGGCGAACCGCAGTCTCTTGTCAGCGACACAGCTCTGTTGAAAGAAAAGCTGCCAGGGAGCGATGGTGGTGCCGACGATCGCGATCACCACAAACACTAGGTTAGGAGTAATTCCTCCAGGTGGAACATTCGGAACAAAGGCATATCCGAGCACAGAACTCGGCGAAGGATGAGAAAAGCAGGCCATCACAAACCAAGTGATATCGAGTAAACAAAGGATGCAGGTGATTCGCTCCCACCGCTTATAGCTGCCAGAGAGAACATGGCAGACCAGCAGAACTGCGGCGATGGGAACCGAGAAATAAGGATTGATCCCCATTTGCTGGGTCGCCAGCGAAATCGCCGCAAATTCAGTGACCAGAGTGAGAAAATTAACTAGCAACAGGTCAAACAACGAGAAGCGGCCCCACCATTTGCCGAATCGCTCGTAGATCATGGCTGCATGACCTTTGCCGGTAGCGATCCCCAATCGGACCACCATTTCCTGGATAAAATAGCAAACGGGCAGCAACAGGAACATCAACCACAGCAAATGCAGCCCATACTGCCCACCTGCTTGCGTGTAGGTGGAAACGGCGCCGGCATCATTGTCGGCTTCCATTACGATCAACCCTGGACCGAGCACCATGAAGAAGGTGAGCAGATTCCGCAGCCAGGGACTCTTTACCCGAATTCCGCGTGGCGGATCCTGGAACCGATCGATCGCTCCATTTTCTGCACCTTGGTTCATCGTAGATCTCCCATAAATTGCATTGGTAACGCCAATATCGGAGGTCGTTCGTTAAATCCCTGCGGGCCCAAACGTTAAAATTTCTTTATCCGGATCGGCAGTACTAGCGCGGCCAAACGACTGAAAATGTCGTATATGCGAGCCTGGCAGCTCGTCCAAGTCATGAACGACTGTTTTCATGAACCGCTGGTCCGAACTGAGCGTGGTGGCGTCCAAAAGGACGGAGCGACTTTAACCGAATGCGGTGAACGCGTGTTACAACTTTACCGCGAAATGGAAGACGAGAGCCTCCAAGCGATTCGGTCGCATTGGGAAAGACTCGTCTAAGATCGAAGAAGTCCTTCCCTTCTGGTGTTACCGTTTGAATTTGGGCTCTTGAGAGTTTTTCGCTGGTCCGGGTTGATCAGAGAGAATTCTAGGAGAGAACGGACTTTTCATGGGAATTACAAATATCGGCTGGGAAAGCGCCAGATTTTAGAGGAGCCTGCCAATGAGTCGGTCCCACTTCACCCCCCGGTATGAAACAAATCAAAGGACTGCGTTGGTGGATCATAGGCCTTATTTGTCTCGGTACCATCATCAACTATCTGGCGCGGAATTCACTCGCGGTCTTGGCGCCTGAGCTCCAAAAGAGACTGCAATTCTCAACTCAAGAGTATTCGTACATCGTCGCCGCCTTTCAGATTGGCTACTGCGTCATGCAGTCGGTCTGCGGCTTCATCCTTGACTTTTTGGGGCTCCAACTTGGGTTCGCGCTTTTCGCTTTGGCTTGGTCCCTTTTCAATGTCTTGCATGCGTTCGCTGGAGGCTGGGGCTCGTTAGCTTTTTTTCGGGGGCTGCTTGGCTTAAGCGAGGCTTCAGCCATCCCGGCAGGCATCAAAGCAATCTCTGAGTGGTTTCCGGCCAAGGAACGCTCTGTGGCAGTTGGTTATTTTAACGCCGGCACTTCTCTTGGTGCGTTATTAGCTCCGCCCTTAGTGATTTGGGTTTTGCTGCAGTATAGCTGGCAAATGGCTTTCGTTGTGACCGGGGGCCTCGGTTTTATATGGGCAGGCTTATGGTGGGTATTCTATCGATCGCCCAGCAAGCACGCGTTATTAACCGAAGGCGAGCGCGCGTATATCGTACAGGGTCAAGAGCCGGACAAGATTGCGAGCGCCGGGGAAAGAAAACCGCCGTCGGTAAAGAAGATTTTGTCTTCCAAGCGATTCTGGGGCATCGCCCTACCCCGCTTCTTAGCAGAGCCGGCATGGCAAACTTTCAACTTTTGGATTCCGCTGTACTTGGCCACGGTGCGGCACATGGATATTAAGGAGATCGCCATATTCGCCTGGCTCCCTTTTCTGGCGGCCGATCTTGGCGGAATCTTTGGCGGTTACTTGTCACCGTTATTGATGAAGTACTTCCATATCAAGCTGATCGACTCGAGAATCGCCGGTATCGTACTGGGAGCGTTGCTAATGATCGGTCCGGGATCGATTGGGTTGGCTAATAGCCCTTACCTGGCGATTGCGCTCTTCTGCATTGGGGGGTTCGCCCACCAAATGATCTCCGCCCTACTGAATACGCTGTGCGCCGATTTGTTTGATGCGAATGAAGTGGCCACCGCCAACGGCTTTACCGGCACTGCCTCCTGGACCGGCGGGTTGCTGTTCACGCTGGTGGTCGGCGCCCTGGCAACCACCATCGGTTACGGACCGCTATTTGCGTGCCTAGCGGTCTTCGACATCGTTGGTGCGATCATCGTGATTGTGCTGCTGCGCGGACGCCAAGATCAATCCCCGGCTACGATTAGCTGATTACGGGAATTCTACTATGTCACTAGCTACTATTCCAACGTTCCGAGTCACTGAACGGGCGGGCGCCCGAATCACCTTCCAGAGCGAGGAGGGGCATATGGCCCATGTCTTTATTCTGGAAGAAGATATTCTGCGCGTCATGGTACTGCCTGGCGGTACCCTTCATTTCCCGCGGACCTGGGCGGTGGCGCCGGGGCAGGAAGATGTTCCACTTGAAGGCAGGGACCGATTTCAGCTCGACGGCTTTGCAGTGCCCGCTTTCCAGTTCGAAGAGGAGCCGGGTACGATTCGCTTAGTGACTAACCGCGTTCGTCTAACTATCCATTTGCAAGGGTTGTACTGTCGGTGGGAAGTACTGCTGGGCGGGCGCTTTCAATTTGCCGCCACAGATCGCTCCACCCAAAACTACAATTTCGGTTGGTGGGACGAACGCGTTTACCATTACTTGAAACGCGAGCCAGATGAAATGTACTTCGGCTTGGGCGAGCGAGCCGGAAGTACTAACCGGGCCGGTCAAAGTTATCGCATGACGAATCTCGATGCGATGGGTTACAACGCCCGGACCACTGACCCGTTGTACAAGCATATCCCTTTCTATTTGACTTGGAAAAGTGGGACGAGGTTGGCCTACGGCTTATTTTACGATACGAATGCCGATTGTACCTTCGACCTAGGGCGCGAACTGGATAACTATCATGGCCACTATCGTTATTTCGCCGCTGACTACGGTGATCTAGATTACTACTTCATCGCGGGCCCAGACCTGGCCCGAGTGGTTCGGCGCTATACTTGGTTGACCGGCCGGCCGGCATTCACGCCGAGATGGAGCCTGGGCTACTCAGGCTCGACCATGGCCTACACGGACGCGCCCAATGCTCAGGAGCGGATGAATGAGTTTCTGTCACGTTGTGCAGAGCACGACATCCTTTGTGATTCGTTCCATCTCTCTTCCGGTTATACGTCGATTAGCGGCAAGCGTTATGTGTTCAACTGGGATCGATCCAAGTTTCCGGACCCCGAAACCTTCGTTCGACATTATTTGGCACATGGCATCCGGCTGTGCCCCAACATTAAACCCTGTCTACTGCGGGACCATCCCCGTTTTAAAGAAGCGGAAGCGGAGGGACTCTTCATCCACGATGAAGATGGGAAACCCACCTTGGTCCAATTTTGGGATGAAGTTGGCGGCTATCTCGATTTTACGAATCCGAAAACGGTGGCCTGGTGGAAATCGGGAGTTACCGAGTCGTTGTTAAAATACGGAGTGGTAGCCACCTGGAATGACAATAACGAGTTTGAAGTATGGAATAAAACCGCCCGGATCAATGGTTTTGGACAGGCCCGACCAGCGGTCGAGGCAAAGACACTGCAAACTCTCTTGATGATGCGCGCATCGCGTGACGCCCAGCGTGAATTCGCGCCCGAAAAGAGACCTTTTCTCGTCACGCGCTCCGGTGCCGTCGGTATGCATCGCTATGTTCAGACCTGGTCTGGCGACAATTATACGTCGTGGGAAACGTTGCGTTACAACATCAAAATGGGTATCGGGCTGGCTCTCTCTGGCGTATCGAATGTTGGTCACGATGTCGGCGGTTTTTCCGGACCTGCTCCCGATACAGAACTCTTATTGCGTTGGGTTCAATTTGGTATCTTCTTGCCGCGGTTCAGCATCCACTCGTGGAACGATGATCAAACGGCTAACGAACCCTGGATGTATCCGGAAATCACCGCCTACATTTGTGATTTGATCAAGTTCCGGTATCGGCTAATCCCCTATTTTTACGACCTGTTGTGGCGCTCGCATCGTGATTATGCACCAATTATCCGGCCGACATTTCATGACTTTCCGCAGGACGACCACTGCTACCTGGAAAACGATGACATGTTACTTGGAGAGAATCTCCTAGTAGCAGCGGTCGTCGAACCTGGTCAACGTGCGCGCCAGGTTTACCTACCTGTCGGTAGTGACTGGTACGATTTTTGGAGCGGCGATTACTATACCGGCGGTCAAGAGATCTGGTTGCCTGCACCATGGGATCGTCCACCGCTATTGGCCAGAGCAGACAGTGCTATTCCGCTGAACGTTGCGGAACAGCACTTCGCCAAGCCGGCCGATCAACGCGGATTTTATCTGTTCCCGAGTCGTAACGATAGCCAGTTCGAGTACCAGTGCTTTGAGGATGACGGTGAAAGCGAAGCTTACCGGGACGAGAAATATTGGACATGGCGTTTACAAATATTGGGTTCTCGTTCCGGTCTATCGGTAAAGATTGAGCGCGGCGGGGATGGATATCCCCAAGCTGGACAAACCATTCTGTTTCTGCCGCGTCAGGAAATGCGGCCAATCGATCTCCAAGGCGGCTCCATTGTCTCCGATAGTTGTTTGGGGGCCCAGCGAGAACTTCGGATAACTCTATCGTGAAGTCGCGCTGAGCTTGGTCATCATCGCTCCGCGTCCGTATGCCAACCGGGCTTCAGACATTTTCCATCCACTGAACGACGATCACTAAGGGGGTGGCGAGGATTGGCTCCTGGTGGGGGGCGCGCTGCCTGTCCGACCTAGCCTGCGGTTTTGTGCTTGTTTTTTTTCGGCTGGGCGAAGTCGGATCCCCACGCGCCGCAAAAACGTGGGCACCGGATGGTGTATTTTCGTTCTTGAGCAGGCGAGGCCGTGGGCTTCGATAACAATCCCGCGGCGGCGGGACGGGGACGCGATTCCTCCCCATACCCCTTGAACTCGCTTTAGAATGTTTTAGTGTGAGTGGGTTTTGGGGAACGCCTTTCCGATCCTGAAGGAAGCACCCATGAACATATCCGTTAAGATTCTCGTCAACGGAGTCCTACATGAAGCCGAGGTAGAACCTCGGTTATTACTTGCTCAATTTTTAAGGGAGACGTGCGGCCTTACCGGTACGCACGTGGGATGCGAGACTAGTGTTTGCGGAGCGTGCACCGTCCTTTTGGACGGGCAAGCAGTTAAGTCGTGTACAATGTTTGCGGTCCAGGCTGACGGCGCAGAAGTCACTACGGTCGAGGGGCTCACTAGCAACGGTGAGCTGCATCCTGTCCAGCAAGGATTCTGGGAATGTCACGGTTTGCAGTGCGGGTATTGCACCCCGGGCATGATGATGACCGCCGTGCAACTCCTTGAACGGAACGAATCGCCATCACGCGAAGAGATCAAGCATGCGCTCGATGGCAACCTCTGCCGGTGCACAGGTTATACCCATATCATCGAGGCCGTTGAATACGCGGCGAAGAAAGGAGGGGTCTAGAGATGTCCACTGCTACCGAAAAACCCCCAGTAACCAAGGCTTCCCAGAAGTATTTCGGCCGGGCAATGAAACGGGTAGAAGACCCGCGGCTGCTCAGAGGCGAGGCAACTTACGTCGATGATCTGCAGCTTGCTGGTGTCGTCCACGCCGAGTTTGTCCGAAGTCCTCATGCCAATGCGAACCTCAAGTCAATCAATACCGAGGCCGCCAAAAAGTTGCCTGGTGTGATCGGCGTGTTTACCGGCGCTGATATCAATGAGAAAGCAGGCACGATTCCGTGCGCAACCCCGCTGCCTGGCGGGAAATCACCGGTACATACGGTATTAGCTGGTTCCCGAGTCTATTTCGTCGGCCATCCGGTTGCTGTGGTTGTGGCCAAGACACGGGCGATTGCGCGAGATGCGTTGGAACTTATCGAAGTTGACTACGAGCCGGTACCGGCGGTCGTCGATCCTGAGAAGGCGCTGGAACCAGATTCACCGCTTACCCATCCTGAGCTCGGGACAAACGTCGCGTTTACCTGGGGTCTCGCGGGCGGCGACTTAGAAGCTGCTTTCAAAGAAGCGGATCGAGTCTTGAAGCTCCGGATCCTGCATCAGCGACTGACTCCGATGGCGATCGAGCCCCGCGGATGCGCTGCTTCCTGGCATTCGGGTGAGTCATCGCTCACACTCTGGACCTCAACCCAGATACCGCATCTGCTGCGTACGCTTCTTCCCGGGATGATTGGTATCCCTGAGAACAAGTTGCGTGTGGTTGCGCCCGAGGTTGGCGGCGGGTTCGGATCCAAGCTCAATCTTTACTCGGAAGAAGCTGTGGTCAGCCATCTGGCGATCCGGCTCGACCGGCCAATCAAATGGATCGAGGGGCGGCGGGAGAACGCTGCGGCCACGATTCATGGGCGAGACCAGATCGGTGATCATGAGATTGCGGTTAAGAATGACGGTACGGTGCTCGCGATTCGGTCGAAGATCATTGCGGATATCGGTTCTTATCTCCAGTTGCTCACGCCGGCGATCCCGACACTGACCGGGTTAATGATTGGTGGCTGCTATAAGCTGAAAGCAGCTAAGGTTGATGTCACCGGTGTTCACACCAACAAGATGTCAGCTGATGCTTATCGGGGAGCGGGCCGGCCCGAGGCGACCTATATCATCGAGCGGGTCATGGATTATGTGGCTGATGAGCTTGGTCTAGACCCGATCGCGTTGCGTCTCAAGAACATGCCGCAAGCGGGTGAGTTTCCGTTCACGACCATCACCGGCCTGCAATATGATAGCGGCAACTATCAGGCGGCTCTCGAGAAAGGTCAGGAATTGGCTCAATGGCCGCGTCTCTTAAAAGAGCGGGAAAATGCGCGAGCGGAAGGCCGCCTGTTCGGCATCGGTATCTCTACTTACGTTGAGATCTGCGCGCTCGGTCCTTCAAAGATCATGGCGGCAGGGGGTTGGGAATGGGGTTGTGTACGGATTGAGATCTCGGGCAAAGTGACGGTGATTACCGGCGCAACCCCGCATGGTCAGGGGCAAGAAACCAGTTTTGCTCAAATCGCCGCGGATCGTTTGGGAATTCCGATCGAGGACATCGTGGTTCTACGCGGTGATACGGCAACGGCGCATTTTGGCCGGGACACGTATGGCAGCCGGGCAACCGCGCTCGGCGGGACAGCGATTGCGATGTCGATCGATAAGATTATCGAGAAAACGAAGACGCTAGCAGCGGCCCTCTTGGGTTCGACGCCCGGCGAAATCGAATTTGCGAACGGCGAGTTCTTCGTTCGCGGTAACGAAGAAAAGAATATTGGTTGGGGTCAACTGGCGAGCGAGGCGTACGTCGCGAAAAATTTGCCTCCTGGATTCGAGCCGGGACTGGAAGCATCGAGCTTTTTCGAACCGCCGAACTGTACTTTCCCGTTTGGGACGCATATCTGCGCGGTAGAAGTGGATCGTGAGACCGGTCAGGTCAAGATCCTGAAGTACACCGCAGTCGATGATTGTGGTAAACAGGTGAACCCGCTGCTTATCGAGGGTCAGGTGCAAGGCGGGATCGCGCAATCCCTCGGCGCCGTGCTGATGGAAAGAACGGTGTACGACGAGAACGGACAATTATTAACCGGTGAATTCATGGATTACGCGATTCCGCGCGCCATGGATATACCCGATTATACGCTAGGTAGCACGGAAACGCCGTCGCCTTCAAATCTACTCGGGGTGAAAGGGGTCGGCGAAGCGGGAACGATCGGCGCGACACCTTGCATTGGAAACGCGGTCATTGATGCGCTTTCACCGCTCGGGATTCGTCACCTTGATCTGCCGTTCACACCGGAACGGGTCTGGCGGGCGATCCAGGAGAAAGGAGGTGCTCTATGATCCCGGCTGCATTTGATTACGTCAGGGCTTCGAGCCTGGATGAAGCACTGGATTTATTAGCTAAGCATGGCGATGACGCAAAGGTACTTGCCGGCGGTCATAGCTTGATCCCAGCGATGAAACTTCGGTTATCGCAGCCGAAGGTGGTCATCGATATCGGCCGGATTGCTGACCTTCGTTCGGTTGCTCAACAGAACGGAAACATCGCGATCGGCGCCCTGACCACTCATTACGAGATTGAGTCGTCTGACCTTCTCAAGGGGGCATGTCCGTTGCTTCCTGAAGTAGCGGGAAAGATCGGTGATGTTCAGGTCCGGAACAAAGGAACCATCGGCGGGAGCTGTGTCCATGCGGATCCAGCGGGTGATTGGCCCGCGGCCATGCTTGCGCTCGATGCCGAGTTCGAGATCGCAGGACCCAATGGGAGCAGGACCGTAGCTGCGAAAGATTTTTTCGTAGATATGCTGACGTCGGCGGTTGGACCAGGTGAGATTCTCAAGTTTATCCATGTTCCGGCAACCGGTAACAACACCGCTTATGTGAAGTTTGCGCAGAAAGCGAGCGGGTTTGCGATTGCTGGGGCAGCGGTAATTGTAGATAAAACGAGAAAGGAAGTTGCCGTGGCAATCACCGGAGTGGGACCGAAAGCGTACCGGGCAAGCGGTACTGAGGCCTCATTACGCGGTGTTGAGCCGACGGCGGATAGTATCGCTGCTGCAGCCGAGAAAGCCGCGGAGGGAATTGATCCGCTCTCTGATATTCATGCATCGGCAGATTTCCGGGCGCATCTGGCGCGTGTACTAGCCAAACGAGCGCTTTGGGCTGCCTTGACTCGGGCATGAAGATTCAGGCGACACACGAATATAAGGCTCCACCCGAGAAAGTATTTACGGCGCTTATCGATCCCGTCGTTCTCCAGAAATGTATCGAAGGATGCGAGCGAATGGAGAAAACCGGGGAAGACAGCTACAATGCTAAGCTCAAGATCGGCGTTGCTGGTGTAAAGGGAAATTACACCGGCAAGGTGCAGATTCTGGACAAAAAGCCTCCCGAATCATTCACGCTCCAGGTCGAGGGCAATGGCGCTCCAGGCTGGGTGAAAGGAACCGCCAAGATCAAGATGGCATCCAACGGCGACGGAAGCGAACTGCAGTGCGAAGCGGATGGCCAAGTCGGAGGTTTGATTGCAGCTGTCGGTTCACGGCTCGTGGAAGCAGCGGGAAAGAAGATGCTGCAGGATTTTTTGCGCAAAATCGGAGAACAGGTGGAACAGTGAGGTCGACAGCCGTGTACCTTGCTTGCAAGGCCGTGGTAAGCAAGGCAGCGCTCCACGGTGCTGGCCGCACAGTGGCCTTGGAAATTTGGCTCCGGTAGCCTTTTCTGTAGCCGCTGCGCAACCAGTAACCAACACACGTTAAAGTCGGCGGACAGCGGATTTCTTTGCTGACGCCCAAACTTCTCTTTGGAGGGCATTCGAAGGAAGGCTCCCATTGCGGATCTTCAGCGACAGCGCGGGAGGACTTGGAGCGCGGTAAAGATAGGGCGAAGACAACCGGGAGGATCATCGCAGCCGCAACTAAGAGCCAGGCTTTTGCGTTGACCTTTTTACCGGAAGCCGGTTTCGCCACGCGGACCCCTAATTCGGACTCAGTTTTGTAAGAGCCCCGCATTTTTGAACGCGCGGGTCAGCCATCTCGCCCTTCGAGCGGAGGTTCTTAACGGGGGGTAGGGGAAACATACGATAGGCTGCTTTGCTGTAAAGCGTTCTCCTTTTCGTTCGGGACGCCTTTAAGACCAGTGATGGATTCGATCTTGGCGGTGTCCAAACCGCTTTCAGCAGCGAGACCGAAGAAGCGGGCAAGAGCAGGAGGACGGTCAGAGGCTAACGGGGGCGAATTTCGTCAGAAACCGAAAGGATTGACACTTCATGGAGGTTCTCCTAATAGCAAGAAGAGTAGGTTACACGTGTTACACGGAGCAATCTCCGTGTCAAGCAGGCACCACCAAGGAGTTCAGGAGTTCGAGGGAGTTGCCGGAGTTCAGAATAGGAAACCTGTGACCAACTGTGAATGCTTCCGGGATTTCTCCAACCGCGAATGACGCCAATTGACTGCCTAATCTGTCAGCCAACCGATCGGCTCAAAGTGTGGTACCGGCTGAGCTCGATCGGCCGCTGTTGCAGAACTAAAGGAATACTATCAACTGATCTGGAGCGCTCTCAACGTTGCGTTGTCGATCCGACCGGTAACCGGTATCTTATTCGTGGATTGGAACCAGCGGATCGCCCTCTGGGTTTCAGGACCGATCACGCCGTCAACCGGACCGTGATAGTAGCGCAGCTCGGCTAGCTCTTGTTGAACCGCAAGCTCGACGTTAGAATACTCACCGTTGTCGTAATACGAATAGGGATAGTAGTCGGAGTAGTACGGATATCCAAAGCCGGTAGCACCGAAACCGAAAAAGCCCCCGTCAAAATCGCGAAAACGACGATCGCGAAAATCGCGATCACGCCCGCGGAATTCCCGGCCGCCAAAGCGGTCGTGATCTCCGCGACTAGTGAAAAATCCCCGCGTCCCGTGGAATCCCGGACTAAAGGCATGCCCGGTGAATCCGCTAAACGCATGACCACCACCGAATCCGTGACCACCACCACCACCGCCGTGTCCGCCACCGCCCCCGCCGCCTCCACCTCCGTGTCCGCCGCCCCCACCGCCACCGCCCCCACCACCTCCGTGAGCAAATGCAGACGCAGGCATCATCGCTAGGATGCCGGCCAAGACCAGACCGGCAAGTGAACCTTTGATTAATCTCATAAACAATCTTTCTGGAAACACCGTGGTCTCAGACGGCCTAAAAAGGTAATTGAGTGTTCTGATCCCATATCAACCAGCTCGATAGATGTCCGGAATCGTTCTGGAGAAAGCCTGTTGCCATCGCTTGCCGCCCGTCGCTGCCGACTAATAGACTTACCCGATCACAAAGGCTCCCCTCCGGCGCTAGAGGTAGGCCCTGGCCCGATCTGCTATCTGCTATTCGGGAACGAGCTTCTGGCGAGTTACCGCCCAGGCTCCCCGTTTCGGTTCTCAGGCAGCCTCTTTTAGGGGGCGGACACTCACGGCAGATAATTCGCTTCGGATCGAATTGGCGAACCGATAGAATTCACCAGGGAGTCCTCCAAGTTCACCGCTGGGGAGGGCCCAAGAGAACATCCGCTGAATCCGCAGACCAGGAATGTTAATCTGTCGGACGAGTCCCAGAGCAATTTCCTTTTGAATGTCCCAACAGGAAAAGAAGCCTACTCCAAGACCGCCGATCACCAGTGATTTGACCGCTTCGTTACTGCCTAATTCGAAACGCTGATCCAATTTCCTGGGATTCACTCCGCCATCTTTCAACGCACTTTCCACAACCGCCCGCGTACCCGACCCAGACTCGCGCCAGATCAACGGTAGAGCCTCGAGGTCGCAAACGGACTTTAATCCTTCAATTGCGCGGCGGAGTTTTGGGTCGGGAATTCGAGGGGCGCAAACCGGAACGATTTCATCGGGCATGAACTGCTCAAGGTGCACACCGGGACTGCGTTGGTGGCCCTCGACTAACCCGAGCCCAACGCGCTGTTCTCGAAGATGGTCCAGCACTTCATCGGTGTTACCAACGACCAGATGAAGAGCGGCGGCCGGAAAGTAGTGATGGAAGCGAATAAAAATCCTCGGCACAAAATATCTCGCCACCGTTGTGCTGGCCGCCAGAGTCAGAGTCCCGTTCACTTCCCTGGTCCGATCCAGCTCCTGCAAAATCTGCTCGAGTTCGGCAAAGACGTCTTGAACTCTTTCCCGAAGATGAGCACCCCGCTCGGTTAAAGAGACTCCCTTGGCTGAGCGTACAAACAGGGTTGTTTCCAGGCTGGCTTCCAACCTACGGATGTGGCCAGTGACGGTCGGCTGTGAGAGATGAAGCCGGCGAGCTGCTTCCGAGATTTGGCCGGCTTCAGCAACCGTCAAAAAGGTTTGCAACAAAATCGAAGGTATACGGTTAACATCCACAGTGACCACTACCGGGGAGTCACGGAAACAGCGCAGGCCTTGTAGGCAGGCGGATTCCTAAATCTAAAATGCGTATGATACGGGTCTTTCCTCTCGCAATACTTATGTCCAGTTACTATGAATCCACCGAGTGATTTGCATGATCGACCTTTCATCTTGCAATTTATTATAGGCTTCCGGATTAGAAGGCCCGACCGGCCGAGTCGCCGCAATCTCTGTCCCAACTGTCGCGTTACGGCGAGAATAAGAATCTGCTCGCCCTGCCAGGCAGACAGAATCAGCGAATATCGCTGAAAAAACAGGAAACCGCCTATCAGTGAGCGTCCCATCCGTTGAAGAACTCACTACCTTTAAATGTAAATTAGATTATGCACTACCTTTGCTAGTTAAAGACCAATACTCCCTTAGATTTATTCCTGAAAGCGCTTCGGAATATGGGTTTACCTTACTAGCCGACGATCGAGGCTCGAATTCGTGATCCAGGTAAGGACTTAGGTAATGGTCTGGTTCGGCCCAACTCGTTCTGGTGATTTTCTGCGCTGAATCTCTGTCATCTCCCGCCGAAGCAGCTGCCGCGCTTGGCTCAACCGACAGGTTACCGCGGCCATCGACAGCTCAAGTATTTCCGCCAATTGGGCATACGAGCATCCTTCGAGCTCATCCAGCATCAAAATCTCTCGAAATTCGACTGGCAGTCGCTGTAACGCCGCGGGCAAATCTCCTTTTAGCCCCTCGCGAGAGAGTTCGCGCGATGTCGTATCTGCCGGGTCCACCCAATTCGCCTCCTCAAACGGCGAAAGGTTACTTTGTCGCCGAATCCACGCATATGCCCGCTGGCGGACGATGGTTAATAACCGGATCCGAACATCGGCTGCTCTAAACTTCTCTAACTGATCCAACGCATGGGTGTAACCCTCTTGTACCACGGCCTGGGCATCCGCATCACTTTCCACAATCCACCGGGCTAGATTGTAGGCGCCGTCTAGATGGGTCAGGAGAAGTTCTTCAACGAGCAACTTTCTTTCTCGCATGTCGAATGATCTACTTGCGTAACACCTGTTACACGTAGAAATATCCGCGTCAAGCGAGGCGGTCGCGCTTCCTCGATTGCAACCGGGCCAATACAAGTCGCGCGATTTCTGACGGCGCTTGCTCAGGAAACGGAAACACGGAGCTGACATTGATCTCGCAAAGCACATAAGTGTCTTCGCCGGTGGGGTCGCGCGGTCCATACAGAAAATCGGCGTCCCATATGATCGGAGAGACTCGGCATCGACGTCCAACAGCTGCATCATTTGCGGCACCCACTCCGATTCCATCTTTGTCCTCAGCGTTTGAAACGCCGGCGCACACGCAGGTTGCATAATGCGCGGGCCGGGTTGGGCAGCTGGCGAGTCCGGGCCGTCCGGCGGTGGTGGGATCAACGCCTTGATGAGCTGGTGGCCGAAACCGACGACCTTGTCGGCGCCCATATAGCAGCGGATCATCCCGTCGCGCAGCCGCGGCTGGAATGGTTGATCGACAATGCAGCCTTCGTTAGCAAAATACACTTCGCAGTTTCTAATGAAATCGCCCAACGGCATCTTCTTCGGGTACGCTACCGCGGCGCGCGTGCAACACGCGGACGATGGCCGCCTTGTGCGGAGCCGCCGAAACGAGCTCGACCTTCCACACGCCCTGACCGCTATTGCCGCGGTTTTGTTTGAGCACCCGTGGACCGCTGATTGAAGCCGCTGGGGAAACTGCTGGTTGAATGCTCGGGCAGTGCGATAGAGGTGGGTCTCGGTGCCCCAGCCCACGTATTTGGTGCGATAAAGGACTTCCTTTACCCCCATCTTCAGGATCACGTCAGGGTGAGCGCTGACCCACACCCCTCTCAACGCGACGGCTCGCAACATCGCATCCAGTTTCGTCCGGTTCTGGCCATCGGAAATCGGATCCACCCAGACGAGCACGCCATCGACTGCCAGAAGCTGCTCGCGCACATCATCCACTGCGTCGCCGGCATAGATCGCTGGCTCCGCGTGAATGCCGAGCGAGGTCAGCGCTTCGAAAACGGGGTTGAGCCGATTGTTCTGTGCTGTCGCTTCGCTTCGTTCCTGAGGATTCCCGCGCCAGAGCAGCGCTACCTTGCCAGCTTCGCTGACGGTCATTTCGAACCCTCTGCTTCGTTACGGGCGTTGTGCCGAAATGCCAAGGCGGATTTAGCGTAAGCGGCAGGTTGATGATCCTGAGCACCTCGTTCTCTTTTGTAGTTTCTTCGGACGAGCGCCAGAAGACAGGGGAAGACGATCAGTACTAAAGGAAGTTGGAAAACGAGACCAGAGATGATGGCGATCGCCAGCGGTTTCAGCATAGCAGATCCTTCGCCGATGCCCAAAGCCAACGGAAGCAAAGCCAGGATCGCGGCAAATGTGGTCATGGCAATCGGACGCATTCGGTTAATGCCCGCAATGATAAACCGATTCTCCTGGTCCCCAATCTCCTGAAACTCCGAATAGTAAAAGATCGCAACCTCGGTAACGATGCCTACGATCATCGTCATGCCCATTCGCGAAGTAATATTGATCTCAGTGCCGGTTGCCCAGAGACCAATGTAAACGCCAGCAACCGCCAGTAACGTTGTGATTAGCATCGCGATTGCCACGGTATAGCTCTCGTAGAGAAACAGTAGCAGTAACAGCACCAGCACAATCGCCGCGATTAAAATGACGGTTAGTCCTTGGAAAGCGATCTGTTGCTGCTCGTATAGACCTCCTAGGCTGTAAGGCACGTTCGCTGGCAACAGACCGGGTTTATCCAGAACCCGTTGCACATCACGCACGGTGGACCCAAGATCACGCCCACTGATTCGCGCAGTGACCGCAATCATTCTGCGCGAATCTTCTCGAGTGATCTGTGGTTGACCGGAAACCGTTGAGAACGTAGCCACTCTGTTGAGCGGAAAGAGATGACCATCTGGAGCCGGCAAGAGCAAATTTGCCAAATCTCGATCCGTCGCTCGCCCACTCTCCGGGGTCCAGACCCGAATTGAGACTAACTTCGGAGCATGCAGTATTTTCGTTGTAATCGTGCCGGAAAGATAACCGCTCAGTGTCTTGGTAATGGCATCGGCATCAACACCCTCCAAAGCGGCTTTCACACGATCGACGTGGATCTCGAGGGCATCGCCAGCCGGAACGATTCCATTCTTTACTTCAACAATTCCGGGCACAGCGCTGATCGCTTCGGCGACCTGAGGTGCTAATTTCTGCAAAACCGCTTCGTCATCCGAGAACAATTTGATTTCGACCGGCTGGGGTACGCTCGTGAGATCGCCAATCAAGTCTTCCATCAATTGCGCGGTCTCGATCTCAATCCCCGGCACGTTGTGATCAACCTGGGCGCGAAGATCATCCATGATTTCTTCTATGCCTCGTCTTGGTCCCGACTTGAGCCGCACAAAAAAGTCGCCCTGATTAGCCTCGTTTAAATCACCTCCCAAACCGAGACCGGTGCGTCGGGAATAGGTCTGGACCTCGGGAATCTTCTGAAGAATTGCTTCAACTTGCCGCATGAGGCGATCGGTCTCAGTCAGGGACGTCCCTGGCGGTGTGCGGTAATCAATAATAAATCCTCCTTCATCCATCACTGGCATGAAGCCGGACTGCACGCTGGAGAACGCGAAATATCCGACACCCAAAAACGGCACTAGAGCTAGAATGATCAGGACGGGCGTTCGCAACAACGGCCGCATTAAATTCTCGTATGCTCGATGAACGGCTTGAGTGAGTTTACCACCGTCGGAGAAGTGCGCGTCGCGTCCGGCAAACAGACCAGTCGAGATCACCGGCAGTGCAATCCAAGCAACCAAAAACGAGATAACCAGACTCGCCGCCATGGTAAGTGACAGCGCCTGGAAGAATGCTCCCGTCACGCCGGAGAGGAACGCGAGAGGTGCGAATATGATAATGGTGGCGGCCGAGGAACCGGCCAGTGGCCGGGTAAATTCAGCGGCTGCGGTTAGAATCGCTTTTTTCAGAGCGGCACTCCGTCGTTCCCGGACTCGCCGCACGATATGCTCTGCCATGACGATGGTGTCGTCGATGATAAGCCCAACCGCCGCCGCCAATCCTCCTAACGTCATGATGTTGAAACTCATTTTGAAGACGTAGAGGAGAAGAACCGTCGCGCATAACACCGACGGTACGGCAATGGCCGCGAAGAGAGTTATCTTCCAGTTTCGCAGAAACAAAAAAAGGACGCAGGCAGCTAGACCGACCCCGATGAGAACACAATCCCGCGCGCTGTTAGTTGAACCAAGGATCAAATCGCTTTGATCGTACCAGCTGGCAATTCGCACTCCTTCCGGGATCTGGTTCTGCAAGCTTTGCAACTTTGCTTTGATTCGTTGTGCGATCTGAACGGTGTTGCCTCCAGGTTGTTGGTAGACCTGAAAAAGAACCGCAGCGTGGCCATCGGCGGTGACCCGAATCCATTGGGGCTCGCTTGACCGTTCTATAGTGGCAACGTTGGTCAACAAAACGGTCCCGTCAGGGCCAGACTTGAGGATGGTTTTTCCTATGTCTGCGAAGGTCTGAAACCGCGTATCCGATATAACCAAGTAAAGCTTTCCATACTGTTCGACTCGACCGGTGGCCACCAGCACATTGGTGGCAGCAAGCGCGTCGGCCACCTCATTGAAACTCAAACCAAACGATTGCAACTTCGGCAGGCTAACGACGACTTCGTATTCCTCTACGTTTCCACCTTGTACTCCAACCTGAGCTACGCCAGTCACTGTCGCCAAAGCGGGTCGAAGGGAGTATTGGGCCAAGTCCCGAAGCTCGGTTAGAGAATGAGTATCCGAAGTAATACTGTAAGCAATCACCGGAAACACGGTGGGATCCATGCGGATCACGTTGAACGTTGTTCCGGTTGGGAGCGTCGGTAACACCTTGTTTATCTGCGATTCCACCTGGAGCAGGGCAGGGATCATATCCTCCCCCCAATCAAAATTAACTGAGATCTCCGCGCTTCCTCGACTCGTGGTTGATCGCAAGCTTCTGACCCCAGGAATCGAGCGAAGCGAATCTTCAACCGGAGTGGTTACTTCGATAGTCATGCGCTCGGCCGGTCGATCACCGGCATCTAAATTAATGCGAATCCGAGGAAAGCTTACCTGAGGAAAGAGAGCGACTGGCAACCAAAGGCCAGAAGTCGCCCCTGCTATGGTGAATACTGCGAACAGCGATAGGAGGAAGCGGGGATGGCGAAAGGTCCAATCGGTAAAATTCATTTCGATTCCTTGACCTCCATCCCGTCGCTTAGTTCGCGGTTTCCGACGGTGACAACGCGGTCGCCTTCTTTGATGGTCGAATCGATAATCTCCACTTCGGAGGCGGTACCTAGCCCCAGGTTCACTTTCTTTTCAACAGCTCGACCATCCCGAACCAAATACAGCGTAAACTCGGACTCGTTGGGCAAAACAGCTTCCCGCGGGATGACCAACGTTTCGCGAGAAGCGATGCTGATCTCGCCTCGAACATAGGCCGCCAATAGCAGCCGAGTCCCTGGCGGAAAAGATACGAACACATCGACGAGGTGATCGGCCGGATTGACTCGTTGGGTTACGAGCCGAACGGTTCCTTCGATCGTTGGTGATCCCGCACCGTTCACCAGAGAGATACCGACTTTTTGGCCGGGTACGATCTTCCCGATCTCTTCCGGTTCCGCACCCAGCTTCACTTCGATATCATCGTTTGCCACGATCTCAATCAGCGGAGTTCCACTAGCAGCGACCTGTCCGTCTTCGACATCCACCTTGGCAACAACTCCGCCGGTATCGGAGTGAATCTCGCCGGTGGAACCAACCCCTTGCTGGCGAAGGCTGCTCAAGAGCAAATCTGCGTCTGCGGCAGCTTTCTGCGCCTGGTTGAGCTCCTGATTGGTAGCTAATTTCTGGTCAAAACGTCTCTTCGTTTGTTCGAGCTCCTTGTTCGCTGCTTCATCGGTACTTTGTGCCTGTCGGAGCTGCAGCAAACTCGCGGCGGTTCCTTCTATCTCCAGCAAAACGTCTCCTTTCTCTACGACTTGCCCAGCACTAACGAGGACGTGTTTGACGCGGCTTTCAAAAGAAACCGCCACGAAATGAGTCTTGCCCGGAGCGGCGACAACCGAGCCGTACGCCGTCAGAGCCTCAGTAATTGATTTGTGTTCGACGGCAGCAGTCTGCACTTGCGCAACCGGCTTGGACTCTTCGGGTGAACCGTTCTGAGGTTCACCTGATTTGGTCTCGTTGGTTCCGGCGTTTCTGTACAACCCAAACCAGATAATCCCGGCGACTATCAGGATAAGAACCACTATTGCTAACAACTTCTTAATCATCGGTTGCTTGGTTAATCGCTCGCCGGAAGATACCGGCCCGAGGCCAGTTCAAGCGCGCTTTTCGCCTCGATCAGTTGTTGCTTCAGTTTGAGGACTTGGAGCGTTCTCTGGTTCAGGTTGACCCGAGCTTGAAAATAGCTGAGCACATCAGTCGCGCCCTCATCCGAGGCAGATTTCGCGGTCTCGACCAGACGCTGAAAAACTGGGAGAGCAGCTTGGGCGGTAGAAATTTGCTGGTTAAGCGAATGGATATCAGCCAAGGCTGACGCGATATCAGAATCGGCCTCGAAAACTCGATTAGTATATTCGTCGTAAAGCTTCTGCCGGGTCGCTTTTTCTGTCGCAATCGCGCCTTGGTTCCGGTCGAAAATCGGCAAATCAAACGTAATCCCAAATCCGGTGGTATGGACGTTGGAGTTGTCGCTGGCATGAATAAATCCGAGTGTCGTTTTCGGGAATTGAGCAAGAATCGCAGTTCGAACCGTTTCCTCTTGGCTCTGATAACCCTGACGAAGGCCGATCAGGTCCAACCGCTGATTTTCGAGGCCTCCGACTAACTCTTTTTCCGAGGGTGGCGATACCGAAGAAGGAAGAGCGAAATCGTGCTGAATGGGCAATTGAGCCGCGGGTAAAAATCCAATTGCCCGTTTTAGCGCCAACCGCCTCTGATCCAATTCTTGTTGCAGGGCGAGAACGACAGCCAAAGAGTCTTGCCGCGCAGCCTGAGCCGCTGCCAAATCGACCACACTTTTTTCGTGGTGATCTACCGCTGATTGAAGTGCGGTAACGGTAGCTTGCTGATCATCATCGATTTGCTTTGCTCGATTCAGCTGGGTTTCTAGAGCAAGGACGCGGTAGAACTCGAGCTTAGCTCCTTCGGCGATTTGCCACTCTGTCCAGGCAACATCGAGGCTGATCGCGTCGACATTTACCCGGGCAGCTTTGACCTTCGCTCCCTGGCTGACCAGAGATGAAACGTCCCAGCTCCCAGTAAATCCGTACGGCGAAAATGCTCCCGTGGTAAAACCGCCAGTGACAAATTCTCGCGTGTAACCGACCGACGGATTTGGCAGAACGCCGGCCTGCACGAGCTGCGCCTGAGCTAAACCCCGGCGGTCGCGCTCGGCAACCAGTTTCGGGCTAAGCAAGACTGCCAAGACTGCCGCTTGGTCGGGGCCGATACCGTGTTTGGCACTCAAGGTAATCGGTGGCAGCCGCGGATGATGAAGGTGAGCCGCGTCTACCTCCAGTGCATTCAGGCTTCGCCGGCGAAGTTTTTGCGCTAGTCCCGGGCCAGAAAGTGGGAGCGAGTGATAGCTTTGATAAGCTGCACACCCGCTGAAGAAGAGACCAGAAAGTACAAGTAAGATTCGCACGGTTCAGGAGGCCAACCACCACGCTAGATTCAATGACAATCATCACAATCTGACTGCACCGCTAATTACGATGTTGTCATTAGCTCGCCTCGATCATGTAAACCAGAATCTTGGCTGCCTGAGACCCTCGATGAGGAACCGCCACATAAAGTCGCCTGGAAGTTGGCGAAAAAAAACCGGTGCGCGCACCCGGCGCCGTAGTGATTCTTCCGGCGCGCTCGTAATGATCTGGATCACGCTGCCGGAGAATCTCCACCGCTCCTTCGCCTCCTATGACGAAGAGCAGTCGACGAGTTGCATCGTAGAAAATATCGTCGGTATCACCAACGGTTGGCAGCGTGTTTACGGTTCGCCCAGAGGCTGTATCTAGAACCACCAACTGCGCAGGTAATCGACATCCAACAAAAAGCCGCTGGTTGGCGCTATCTAAAGCCATTGGATAATTGGCAAACGAAACTCCCAGGCCCCACTTAGCCAGGACCAAACGTTTCTTTCGATCAACCAGAGCAACACCCAATTGCTTCGGCACGTTTACGAAGACTTGGTCCCCTTTCTCTTCGAACTGGAATGATTCCGGATGGCTACCTAGCGTGATCGATCCAACCTTTTGCCCGGCCGAATTCACGATTCCGATTCCACCGCTGCCGTAGCCCACCCAGATCTCTCCGGTTCGCCCGTCATACCGGACGTTGTCGGCGTCATCACCAAATTCCAACGTCTCCTGCAGAGCTAAAGATTTCCCATCGTAGCCCCGGAGCCTGCCGTCTCCTCCGGTGGCAACATAGAGCCTGTCACTTTTCGAATCATAGCAGAGGCCCTGGGGCTCCTCGAGTCCTTTGATTTCGGCGGTCCGCTCTGCTTTTCGTAGATCGACGATTTCGACAGAACCGTTACCAAGAGCGGCTACAAATAAGCGCTGCCCAGTCTCGTCCGCGGAGCAGTGGTCAATCCGTCCTTCTACCCCTGGCAATGGTATTTCTTTTTCTAGGCGCAGTGGTCCGGGAGCTTCGGCACTGGCTGAAACGGCGGTCGGAAGCGCGACTAGGAAAGCAATGTTCCGCAACAGGAATCGAATTCGCAGGTTCATGGAGAACGAAAGGATAGTATTAGTGGGTACGCGAGGATTGCACCCTGTTTGGTTAAATGCGTCCGGAGCTTCATTTTTCTGTCTTGATCCATTCTTTCAGGAATCCTGAGAAGGTCCTGGTTGTAGAGAATGACGACAGCACCAGCCGCAAAGCCAGTCCAATAGTGCTCGGGATCGCTGTACTGCTTCGGCAGATTTTTGGCACTCGGCGATTCGTAAGGCGCTGATAGACCTTTGGATTTGAGGATTACGGCGCTTACTGGGGCCTCGGCCCAGAGCAAATCGGTACTCGGGCCGTTTTCCTCCGCAATCAAGCGATCGGAAAGCTCTTCGCTCTTTGGTCGACCATTCTCCGGCACTAATCGGACACTGATACCGGTCTCCTTTTCGAAGCGCTCCGCGACGGATCGAGCTACGAGATCCTTTACTGAATGATAGACAATAATCTGCTCAGCGCCTAGCCCATGAGCATGCCATTGAAGCGCGATCGCGATGAAGGAAACGCAGAGGCGAAATCTCATTTGCTATCAGATCTCCTTATTTTGGTTTTCCTTGTTGCCTGCACAAACCAGACGCTCATCGACAAGGTCGGTACTCGCTTCACATCTTTATTTCGAGAGCGCGGTCACGTGATTCACCTCATCGGCGAATGCCATTTTGAATAGGGCCACATAGCTCGGAATGCGACCGATTCGATCCTCTATTGCCTTCAGGTCCGGCTGGCCGGAGGTGATCGCTGAGACGAATTCCTTTGCGCCGACGCTGAGAATCCCTTTCGCTATCTCAGTCGAGCTTCTCGGTAACCTTCTTGACATCCTCGCCCTTAATTAGCGTGATGTTCACGACCGGTTCTTCCGCATCCAGTGCCGGCATCGCACTCACAGCGCGGTAGCCGCTATTTGCCTTCATGGCATTCTCCACGGCTTTGTCGAGAGACACCTTGGCTTTGGCCATGGCTTGGCTCTGTTCATTGGCATCTTTCAAGTCATCGGCTTCCGTGATCTTCTCCGCCTTCTTGATGGCGCCCGTTTTATGATCAACGATGACTTCGTTGAATTCACCGCCTTTCACAGTGTAGACGGATAGTTGAAGCGCACCGTCTTCGAGTTCGAACTTGCCTGAGATCGGCTTCCCTTCATGCTCACTTGCCTTGAGCCCCCGATCAAGCGAGACGCTGGCCTCTCGAAGCGCCTTCGCGAGCTCGGCCGGGTTGTCCTCTGCCCTGGCGGATAGAGAGACAGCGGCGAGAATGCCTGTCACCGCCACGACTACCAAGCTTGTCCTCGTTGTATAAGCGTTCATGATTGGTTTCTTAGGTGGTATCGAGTGGGTCGCGTCTAGCGCTCAATCGAAGGGGATTACCTAATCATCGTCGTCCTCTTCCTTGCCGACGCCGATGAGCTTTCCATCCTCAGCGACTTTGATCTCGACCTTTTCGCCTCCCGATTTTTTGACTTCAGCTTCGTAGTAGGTTTTGCCCACTTTGGTTTCCTTCTCGACTTCGGTGACAGTTCCTCCGCCAAGATTGTCTTGGATGGTTTTTTGCACTGAAGCTGGCAGCTCAGTCATCGCCACCTTTTGCTTGTTTTCGTTTTCCTCGTTGCCTGCGTACACAAGGGCGCCAATCCCCGCGATTCCGAGGATGGCGACTGCCACGATAATGATACTTTTTGTCTTCATTGGGTTGACTCTCTTTTCAGACTTCGATTTCTTCGCATTCGATTCTTGCGCGATGAGCCAACCTAAGGTGGGCCCTGGTGGAACAGTACTGAAGATACTCTTAAGAATTGTTCAGGAACGGTGAGCGGCCAGCCGGAGTGCTCCGTATGAACAAGCAAATGCGAAAGCGATTGCGCAAACAGCTATACAACAGAATATAAAGGCGTTTTAGTCAATGCGATTCGGCTGCCCTTTCAGCATCCCCAACCCCGCGGACGCGGGGTGCAATTCGGACTTGCCGCAACACTCCAACACTCCAACACTCCATCACTCCATCACTCCATCACCCCGCGCGACCGGATTCGAGGACGACGACGAGAACGAGAAAGTTAGCGCCGGTCAGACGAGTAATAGCCGGTCTAACTATTTGGGCATCACGATACGGAAGAGACTTCCATCGCCAGGTTCACTTTCCAGTTCGATATGCCCCCCTTGCAGTTCAATTGCCCAACGCGCAATGGATAGGCCGAGACCGGCACCGCCGCTGTCACGTGATCGCGCCTTATCGACGCGGTAAAATCGTTCGAAAATTTTCTCTTGGTGCTCAAGGGCAATTCCTGGACCTTCGTCCATTACCTCTATCAACCCCATTTTATCCTGCGACTTAATGCGCAGGCGGATCGCTGTCCCCGCCTCGCTGTAGCGAATCGCGTTCTGAACCAGGTTCAATAAAGCGAGACGGAGAAGCTCTCGGTCGGTACGGATAACCAGCTGTTCCGCAGTGATATCAATTCGTTGGTTTTTTTCCTCGGCCAATATTAGGAGCGTATCTCGCACCTCACTTACGAGATTGACTACATCGATCGATTGCGGATGAGACGAAGAAAGCTCGTCGGTATCTGCACGGGCAAGCAGAAGCAATGCATCCACCAGATCGGTGAGCCGTCGGGTTTCCTCGAGCATACTGGCAAGCGCTTCGCGCAGACTTTTAGGATCCTCGCCGTCAAGCCGCAGGGCGGCTTCGCCGACCGCCCGTAATGCGGTTAAAGGCGTGCGCAGCTCGTGAGAAGCGTCGGCAGTGAAACGACGAAGTTCAGAAAACGAGTTCTCCAGCCTGGTCAGAGTTGCGTTGAAAACCGCTGCCAACCGGCCGAGTTCATCGTAAGGATTGGCTACGGGGAGACGTCCTCCCAGCGAGTCGGCGGTAATCTGCCTGGCCCGCGCTGCCATTTCGCCTACTGGCGAAAGCGACCTTTGAGCGAGAAGAAATCCACCCGCAGCGGAGAGCAGGACAGCCGTTGGTAGTCCGAAGGCAAGAACGGTTCCAAGTTCCGCCAGAGCCTGTCGAAGCTCCGCCTCGGATCGAAAAACCCGCAACGTAAACAAGTCACCTGCAAACCAAGTTTTTTTTTCGAGAACGCGAACGTGAAGATGTCGCTCGGTCTCCGCCGAGAACGCGGTGAATCCATCATCGAGACGCGTATTTGGCGAAAGGATTTTCCAGTCGCTGGACGGACCTTCGTGCAACAACTTTGATCCGCTGGGAGACAATATTTCGATCCATGGATCAATTTGTTGTTCGACCTCACTTTCGTCTGGATCTTCACCGTAGCCCTGCCAATGCAACTGACCCGCGGGATCGCGTATCACCCGCGATTCAACCAACTCGAAGTCCCCGCGCAATTGACCATCCAATTGCGCGACCAACCGTCGGTTCACGACGAAAAAAACCATTCCACCGAGAGCTAAAAGGATAACGGTTGAGGTAGCAGCGTACCAGACCGTGAGTCTGAGGCGGAGGGAACGTCGCTGCCACCATCGCCTCATTCAACATCTTCCTCCCGCAACACAAAACCGACGCCTCGGACCGTATGAATCAACCGACATGGTAAATCGTCGTCGATCTTGCGTCGCAAGTGGGCCATGTGGACATCGATTACGTTATCAAGCGATGTTGCTCGTCGCACCTCTTGCCACACCTCTCTGGCCAGCGTCTCACGGCTTACGATTAGCCCCGCGTTTACCATCAAGTAAATGAGAAGATCAAATTCGCGCGGGGTTAGCTCAATTTGTCTGCCTGCGCGACTGACCCGGCGAACAGTCAGATCAACCTCCAGGTCCGCGACCCGCCAATAGGTTTGACGTTCTTCGGTACGTGAGTTAGCCGATGTCCGGCGCAAGAGAGCTCGAAGCCTGGCGCCCAACTCCGTTAAGGCAAACGGCTTGATCAAATAATCATCGGCACCTCCATCCAGCCCGGCAATTCGATCCTTTAAAGCATCGCGCGCTGTGAGCAGTAGGACCGGCTTTTTGAAGCCTCCAGCGCGCAAGGTCCTCAACACTTCCAAGCCGCTGCGGCCAGGCAACATCCAATCAAGAACAATGGCGTCGAAGGGGTAACTATTCGCGAGAAAGAAACCTTCCTCGCCCGTTGACGCCAGGGAGGGAACGAAGCCTTCGGCCTTCAACCCCTGTAATGTGGCGCGAGCGGTTTTCGCCTCATCCTCGATCAAAAGGATTCTCGCTCCACTGGAAGCACTCACTGGGTTGGACTTTCTGGGTGGTCGGACTCTACTCGTATCATCGGTTCACGCTTTCGGTCATCAACTTCGACGATCCCTGGCCACCACCAAAAGAAGACACTACGAATCGGACTTAGGGTATTTCTAATTGTTGGCCGCCAATGGCTGAGTGTTGAGCGCGGCTTTGACCGCTTGCGCTAGGGTCAACGCTTTTCCTCGCCCGTAATAGTGAAGAAACATCATCCGCGGGTTCTCTCCTGTCATGTGTTGGTGAATAGCAACGATGTTAATCCCGTTGCCGCGAAGCGTCTTGAGAACCGTCTGGAGTTCGTTTTCCAGCATCACAAAATCGCCGACCACCAGCGCGTCGTCCGAGGTTCCCGCGAAAGCTGCCCAGGTGTTAATTCCCATCGTGTTTCCGACGGTGCACCCGCACTCCATCTTTGTCTCGCGCCCGATGGTAACCTTATACATGCCGTCCTTCGCATCGCCCTTCTGGGCAAAAACTTGGCTGATAGCTTGGCCGTCAATCGAGCTCTTATCCGGGAGTTGACCCAAACCAAAAGATTTTACCGGCTGGGGATTCGCTGTGCGGATCTCCTTCACCTTATCAAAGATTGCGCGCACGCCTTCAGCCAGTTTATCAGTGGCACCTTCGCCGCCAATATGCATGAAGTAAACTTTCGGATCGTCGAAGAAGAAGTGGTTGTGCAGTGCGGTTACTTCCAGACCTTTGTCCAGCGCCACACTCATTGCCGGGTTCACTTCATCCTCGAAGAGAACCATGTCGCCCATCACCATCACATCATCCTTCGTCCCTGGGGTGAAGGTCGCCCATGAGGTAAATCCCATGAAGGGGGCAAGCCGGGCCCCATCGACGGTGATCGCGATATCGTTCCTAGGTTTACTGACCTTAAAAGTATTCTCCTTTTCGTTCGGCGCGCCCTTAAGACCGGTGATGGATTCGATCTTGGCTGTGTCCAGGCTGCTTTCAGCAGCGAGACCGACCGAAACGGGTAAAAAAAGGAAGACAGCACCGATGCTGACGGAGGAAGCGAAGATCATTAGGAAAGGAAGGGATTGACACTTCATGGGGACTCTCTAGTTATAATCAGTGGTACGTTACACGTGTTACACGAAGAAACATCCGCGTCAAGCAAGGCCGCCGATTTATGGTCTTTCTCCGCAGCATCGCCATCCTCTGACGGTGAATGTACGGCCTGAACTGGGGAATCGTTACGGAAGATGTCCTTAAGAATTATTCAGAATCTTAAGGTACGGGCTCGTATACTAGTATGGTCGCATCTTGATCGCCGATTGCCTGAGACGCGACGTAAAAGCGATTGGATTGGGGCACTAAAAGCGAAGTGCCTGAACCAGGTCTGGTTTTGATTTTAGAGATCAGATCGTAGTGATCGGGATCCACACCCATGTGATCGAGGCGCCCTGTGACTCCCGGCAACGGAATAGTTTGCACCAGTCTGAGCGCCGGTTTTTCCTGGGCGGAGGTTTGCGCGACGCCACCGGCAAACAGGGCAATGCAGCAAACTGCCATGAGCTTCGTCATGAATTTCCTCTTCTCGTCATATTGCCACCACTCTCTTAAACCCGCTGGATAAGAGAAAAAGATTGACATTACATGGGTTGTCTCTTGAAATACCAACCGCCATTTGTAATAGGTGTTACATATAGAAACATCAATCTCAAATAGTTCCCCTGGTCTATCCGCTCGCTTAGCGATTCTGTCTAAGGCTGATGTGCCGGACGCCACCGAAGCATCCTTAAGAATTGCTCAGAAATTGTGGCTCTCCGGCAGGCGAGAGCAGCGTTGACCAGAGCACCACCAAACCTATGAAATGGATTACCCGAGAAAAAGTGAAAGTAGATCGTGTGGCTTGTCCATGGCTCATCAAGAAGTTCGTGGACCAACATGCTGAATTCTTCTTTGTGCCTGCAGGCAAAGTCGCTGAGGAAGGCGAGCGGATCGGTGCCACCCCATTCGATATCAAAGGCGTCGAGTTGGGACACCACGGCGAAGAGTGTTCGTTCGAAGCAATATTGAAAAAATACAATCTCACCGGCGATCCTGCGTTGGTACTGCTCGGTAAAATTGTTAATGGAGCTGACACCGACAATACGCTCTGGAAACAAGCCGAAGGCCCAGGGCTTGAGGCTATTGCTGAAGGTTTTCGGCACTTGGGCTTCAAAGATGATCACGAGCTGAATGCGGCAGAGTGGATCGTTTATGACGCTCTCTATGCCTATTGCCAGGAGATGGTGCGCCAAGAGAAACCAAACGGGATGTTCAAATGAAAGCAAAAGAGGTAAGCTAAGGATGAGTTTGCGACTATTGGGTCACATCGAACTGCCGGGGAACCTCAAGCCCGGCGGCTTCGATCACGCCGCCGTACATGGCGCCTCGGACAGGCTTTATGTCGCCCACACCGCCAACGATGCTCTGGACGTCATCGACTGCGTCGAAGACCGATACTTGCACTCAATTGAGAACCTGACGGGTGTAGCGGGCGCGTTCGTCTCCGATGAACAGAACCTGGTTTTCACGTCCAATCGTGGTGAAAACACGATCGGAATATTTGCACACGATAATGAAGCAGGCCTAGCCAAAATCGGTGTCGGTATCCGCCCGAATGGCCTTGCCTATGACCCGGCCAGATGTCTTCTATTAGTAGCGAATGTCGGGGACCCGGAAATCCCGGATTCGTTTACTCTCTCGGTGGTTAACGTCAGAGAGCAGCGGATGACGGCGAGTGTTCGTGTCCCGGGGCGGACCCGATGGACAGTATTCGACCCCCAAGCCGAGCTTTTCTACGTCAATATTGCCGATCCCGCCCAAATCGTAGTGCTGGCTTCCCACGCGCCCGATCGAGTGGTACGTACCCTAGCCGTTCCCGCGGTAGGACCACATGGACTTGATTTTGACCCGGAACACCGCCGCTTGTTCTGCGCTTGTGATGCCAAACAATTGGTGATCCTGGAAGCCGATTCGGGCGAGGTGCTAAAGCAACTCGAGCTGAGCGGCCCTCCTGACGTTATCTTTTTCAATCGGGCATTACGGCATTTGTACGTCGCAGTGGGAGATCCTGGGGTGGTCGACGTCTTTGACACTGATGTAATGGAGCGAATCGAAACGGTGCTGACCGGACCCGATGCTCACACACTCGGGTTCAACTCCGAACGCAATAAGGTCTACGCGTTTTTACCGGAAACACATCGTGCAGCCGTTTACGCCGACCAAGCCTAGGCGCCTCGCACAATTCTGAACCCAGGACCGTAGAACCGTGACCAGCCGCCTTCAGCTTCTGACCGTGCCTTGAACGGCGAGCAAGCTTCACCAAACGTGACCTTCGTTAAACTGCCAGCTGACGGCTACCTTTTATTTGGGACTCGGGTCATCCGCATGTTTGCCTACGGCTTCTTGTCGGTTGTGCTTGTGCTGTATCTGGCGGAGTTGGGTCTCAGTGAAGGTCTCATCGGGTTGCTCCTTAGCCTCACGCTGATTGGTGACGCCGCTATCTCGCTTTGGATGACGACTAGTGCGGACCGGCTCGGCAGGCGCCGGATCCTGATGGCGGGCGCCGGATTAATGCTCCTTGCGGGCGTCCTCTTTGCCCTGACAGATCGAGTGGCGCTGTTGCTCATCGCCGCGATCATCGGGGTGATCAGTCCAAGTGGTAACGAGGTGGGGCCGTTTCTTCCCGTGGAACAAGCTGCGTTATCCCAGATCGTTCCCGACAGCGCGCGCACGCAAGTCTTTGCGTGGTATAATTTGGTCGGCTCATTCGCGGCCGCAGTTGGCGCCCTTTGCGGTGGAGTCCTAACCGAGGTTCTTCAGCAAGCGGGAATCATCCCCCTAACCAGTTATCGTACCGTACTCATTCTCTACGGAGTGATGGGAGTAATACTGGCCGCGCTGTTCGCGCGACTATCGCCCCAAGTCGAGGCTATCCATTCCGATGGCCCGCAAACTCCAACCCGTTTCGGATTGCATCGCTCTCGCGGCATCGTGCTGAAGCTGTCGACCTTATTCGGCTTGGACGCGTTCGCCGGCGGGTTCGTCGTTCAAAGTCTCGTCGCTTACTGGTTTCACGTCCGATTTGGGGTTGAACCCGCAGCTATCGGCGCGATCTTCTTCGGAGCTAACATCCTCGCGGGAATTTCTGCGCTGACCGCCGCCTGGGTAGCAGCCCGGATCGGCCTGGTGAACACCATGGTGTTCACTCATCTCCCGTCAAATATCTTGCTCGTGCTCGTTCCTCTGATGCCGAACCTCCCGTCCGCGATAGCCGTTCTATTCGCGCGTTTCAGCATCTCTCAAATGGACGTGCCGGCGCGGCAATCCTATACCATGGCGGTCGTCGCCCCCGATGAACGTTCAGCAGCTGCCGGCGTAACCGGGATTGCTCGATCGATCGGCGCCGCGATCTCACCGACCTTGGCTGGTGTTTTCCTCGGGAATCCCATTTTACTTGGGGCTCCGTTCTTCGTGGCCGGTGCTTTGAAACTCGTATACGACATTCTGCTCTATCGCAGTTTTCGACAGATCAAAGCAGGAGCGAGCGAGGATGCGCTGCCTGGAAACGATTGACTCTAGAGTGCAGATTCGGTAGATGGTGTTACACATGTTACCATAGGAAATATCAATATCATATAAGATCATGAGTAATCCATTGCTGCAGCCACAGTGGGTCCTTCTAAAATAAGGAAGACCGAAGATGGACGTGCTGGCGCGGCAATCCTAAACCCCGATTGTCGTCGCGCCCGATGAACCGTTAACCCGTTCGTTTTCGGGGTCTTCTATTTCGGCGCTCGACTTCGCTCCGTCGCACCTTATTCTTTTTATGCACGGCACCTTTAGTCGTAAGCAGGCAGACACCGATGACATTATCACTCAAGATTCGCCCCGCGAAACTAGCGGCTATTTTTATGATCACCGCATCGGCTTCAGCGTGGGCCGCCGACAGCACCGTTAACGTGCTTTATGCTGGCTCGCTGGTGAATCTAATGGAGCGGAGCGCAGGCCCGGCATTCGAGCAGAAGAGCGGCGACCGGTTTCAGGGGTATGCTGGCGGTTCTAACAAAGTAGCGAACGAGATCAAGGGTAAGCTGCGGCGGGGCGACGTATTCGTCAGCGCCAATCCGAAGGTCGACGACCAGTTAATGGGGCAAGTTAATGGCGACTGGGTAAGTTGGTACATCGCGTTTGCCGAGTCGCCGCTCGTAATCGGTTACAACCCTTCCAGCCGGTTTGCGAGCGATCTAAAAAATAAGCCCTGGTACGAGGTGCTCGCCGAGCCGGGGCTGAAGCTCGGACGAACCGATCCCAAGCTTGACCCAAAGGGTGCGCTAACCGTTGCGCTCTTGAAGCGCGCGGAAGCTTTCTATAACCAGCCCGGCCTCTCCAGCCAAATCATCGGAGAGCCCGATAACCCGGCGCAGGTACTACCGGAGGAAACGCTGGTCGGGCGCCTGCAGTCTGGACAGCTCGATGTCGGCTTCTTCTATTCAACCGAGACCTTGGACGCGAAAATTCCGGCGATCAAGCTTCCTGACGAGGTTGCGCAGAAGGCCCGTTACACGGTCACAATCTTGCGAGACGCGCCCAACCCAGCCGGCGCCGAGCGGTTCGTTAGCTTTCTGCTGGGATCCCAGGGTCGCGATCTGCTCACCCAGCATGGCCTTGAGCTACTGAAACCGGATTTGAGCGGCGACAGAGAAGCAGTCCCGGCTGCGATTAAATCGCTCGTCGAAGCTTCCCAGTGACTCGGCGGGTTCCGGCGCCGTTGCCCTGGCTCGGGGCATTGTTGGTTGTCTATTTGTGCGCCCCATTCGTTGCCGCTATTCAGCAAGCGGGGCTCGCCGACTGGCAGTCAGTAAACGCGATAGAACTTTGGCGCTCGCTCGCTGTATCACTAACCAGCGCCACGTTGTCTGTCGCGTTGATCTTATTAGGTGGTGTTCCGCTCGGCTACTGTCTCGCCCGCGTGCCGGGGCGCAGAATGGCGGTGCTCGGTTTCATTGTCCAACTGCCCCTGGCTATCCCCCCGCTCGCCAGCGGCGTCCTTTTGCTCTTCCTGGTTGGACCGTATGCACCGCTCGGTCTGCTCGGCCGCGGCGCGCTCACAGACTCCTTTACCGGTATTGTGCTTGCTGAGACTTTCGTTGCCGCCCCTTTTCTAATCGTCGCCGCGCGTTCTGCCTTTACCTCGGTCGATCCTGTGCTTGAAGACGTAGCCGCTACACTGGGCCGGGGACGGCTGACAGCATTCATAAAGGTTTGCCTGCCGCTCGCGTGGCCTGCGATTCGCGCTGGGGTGCTCCTCGCTTGGTTACGCGCCTTTGGTGAGTTTGGGGCGACAGTCATGGTCGCCTATCATCCGTATTCGTTACCAGTCTACATGTACGTCGCGTTCGGGAGCCAGGGATTGCCGGCGATGTTGCCTATCTTGCTCCCGGCGTTGGCCGCGGCGATTGCCGTGTTGGCACTCAGTCACATTAGTGCCGGTCCGGCGCGACGGCACGCGCGGATGGCCGCTGGTCCATCGTTGGCTACACCGCTGAATGTTACCGGCTCGACGAGCACCTCCCGGTCAGCCTCCCAACCGGTTTCGGACGGTGGCTTGACCTTCCAATTTTTACGGCGCCTCGGTTCCTTCGAGCTTGACGTGGCTTGGACGACCCGCGCTCGGCGTCTCGTTATCCTTGGCCCTTCAGGATCGGGCAAAACGCTAACGCTGCGGCTGCTGGCCGGCCTTGACCGGGCTCACACTTGCGTGCTTCGCCTGGGCGATCGCGACCTGTCGGGCCTCCGGCCGGAAGCTCGCAGCGTCGCGTATGTACCACAGAATTACGCCCTCTTCCCACATATGACCGTCGCTCGCCAGCTGCTCTTTCCAGCCGGCGCAGAATCACTCGTTGCGCGCCACTGGATCGACCGGCTTGGCTTGTCCAGCCTTGAGGACAGATTACCGGCCGCTCTCTCGCTTGGACAGCAGCAGCGGGTGGCGTTAGCGAGAGCGCTCGTCCGGCCAGCGAGCCTATTGCTCCTCGACGAACCTTTCTCTGCACTAGACGCTCCGCTGCGACGCCGGCTCCGCGGGGAATTGCGACAGTTGCAGCGCGAAATCGCAGCAACGACGGTTATCGTCACCCACGACCCGGACGAAGCAGCACTGCTCGGGGACGAGATTCTTATACTCGACCAAGGCCGCGTTCTTCAAGCGGGCAACACCGATGCGGTCTTCGCGCGGCCCGCGAGCGAAACGGTGGCGCGTGTGCTCGGTGCTGAAAACGTGGGCTTCGGAGTCGCACTCGATGAGGTCCAAATCGAGATCGGAAGCGGCGTGAGACTCGTCGTGGGTGGCCCGCCGCTCGTGCCGGGCCGGCGGGTTGGCTGGAGTATCCGAACAGAGCAGATACGTCTTAGCCACAACGGCTGCTACGAGGGCACGATTGAGGATATTGCCCCGTTTGGCGGGATGCTGCAGCTCTCCGTACGTCTGGGCAACACCTCGTTACTTCTTCGGGCGGACCGGAGCTTCAACCAGATGAACAGGCTCTGTCGCTTCGACATCGACCCGTCGTCGATTCAAGTATGGGAAGCTTGAAGAGCGCTCCGCTCGGACTCCGATTTAGAGAAACCAGCGGTTGCGATGCGCAGCCCTTTTAACTAATCGGCGCACCGATTTTTGGGTTGGATCGGTTTCAGCGGCCGCGGTTCTCATCAATTTAGACCGTAGTCCTCGTTGGCTGCCGAAGAGCCATTAAATTCTGAACAATTCTTAAGCATATCATCAGTAACGTTCCCGCGTTTTAGACCGTACGCTGATTCGTTCGATGCTGGGCGAAGCACCGGAGACAGACCAGTAGTCGAAAAGCCACCCACTTGACACATCTATTGCGTGATGTTACAGATATAACAAATATAAACTTAAAGATGCTATCGCACCCGGTCAGCCTAACTGTTATCATTTTCAGTTTGCCGCGACTATTAGGCATCGCTGGGGGAGCGGCTTTCCTGGCTCTCGCGGGATGTTCTACGTACGAGACCGGCACTCCCAAGACCTCCGCGAACTATTCAGAAGCGCATCCGGCCGCGTCTGATCCACAGACTGACGATGCTGATCCAGAGTATCGATGGTTTTACTAACCAAGTTTCGGGGCACGTCAGTCCTCGAAATTCAGAAAGGGGAATAAAGCGAGATGGTCTGTGGTCTTAATGGCAAAATGGCCGGCTATCTCTGGCCAAAACTGGAGAGGACGCGGGGGAAGGCGAACAGCGGCGGTGGGACTGCCCTTCAGGGAAGATCGTCAGGAGAAGAATGGATTGACACTTCCAAAAGGCGTGTCTAGTTATATAAGAAACCGTACGTTATATGTATTACTCGACTGTCATCCGGTCAGACCAAGGGTGGCCATCGCTTTGGCTATCTGATTGACGGCGCAGACTTGGAAGGATGAGAAAGTCCGTCGAGTCGAAGATTCGGGATTGAGCACCCTGCAAAAGGCTAAATAGAGCCTGAGTGATCAATCGTTTTTCCCGAAGGCATCCGCGCGGTGTGACTCTCTGTACGCACAATTTAAAGGTCATGAAAAATTTCTCGATTAGCGAAACCATTCAAGAAACGCCGACATTCCGAAGCCGGGCCTTGGTCAGCTATTCTATCCGTGGCGCCGTCCGTACGCGTTCAGCGGTCCTGGCGCAGCAGTGGGCTGAGGGGGCACGATGAACTTGGTGTCCTTTGCATTGCGACGCCCGATCTCGCTTTTGATGACGATCGTGGCCGTTGGACTGATGGGTTTTCTAGCGATTGATCGCATGGCGCGAGACATCTTCCCTGATCTAGGGGTTCCCGTGCTGTATGTGGCCCAGCCTTACGGCGGATTGGACCCGGCCCAGATGGAAGGGTTCATCGTCAGCTACTACGAGTATCACTTCCTGTTCATCACCGGGATTGAGCATGTGGAAAGCAAATCGATCCAGGGTGTAGGGCTCATCAAGCTCCAGTTCCATCCCGGGACGAACATGGCGCAAGCGGTGGCGGAGACAGTCTCTTATGTGGATCGCGCCCGCGCCTTTATGCCAACTGGAACCCTGCCACCTTTCGTGATGCGGTTCGACGGCGGCAGCGTGCCGGTCGGCGATCTCGTCTTATTCAGTAAAACGAAGACGGTCGCAGAACTTCAGGACGCAGCGCTGTTCAAAGTGCGTCCCTTGTTCGCGACCTTACCTGGCGTCTCGGCGCCTTCACCCTTTGGCTCAAGCCAGCGTACCATCATCATTAATGCAGATCCCGGCAAGCTGCGTGCCTACAACATGTCGCCCGACGAAGTGGTGCAGGCGTTGAGTGCCGGTAACACCATCAATCCGAGCGGCAACGTTGGCATCGGCGACTTCCTGCCGATGGTGCCGATCAATTCGGTCGTTTCGGATTTTAAGGATCTCAACAACATTCCTATCCGTTCACAAGGAACGCAGACGATCTTTATACGTGACATTGGATCGGCCGAAGACGGCGCCGATATCCAGACCGGTTACGCGCTGGTGAACGGACACCGCACGGTCTACATCCCGATCACCAAACGGGCGGACGCCTCGACGCTCGCCGTTGTGCAAGCCATCAAAACCAACTTGCCGCGGTTTCAGTCCGTCCTGCCGGACGATATTGAGATCAGCTATCAGTTCGACCAATCCCCGTACGTCACGCGCGCCATCGGGGGCCTGTTCTTCGAAGGCGCGATCGGCGTGGTGCTCACGGGGCTCATGATCCTTCTATTCCTGCGGGACTGGCGTAGCGCGCTCGTGGTAGCGTTGAACATTCCGCTCGCGATCCTGGCATCAGTGATGGCGCTCTGGGTATCGGGTCAGACGATCAACATCATGACCCTAGGCGGGTTGGCGTTGGCCGTGGGTATTCTGGTCGACGAGGCGACAGTCACGATCGAGAACATTCATACCCATCTTGCTCTTGGCCGCAGTCTGGCCCGCGCGGCGAGCGAGGCCACAGCCGAAACGACACTGCCTCGATTCATGGCCATGCTCTGCGTTCTCGCGGTGTTTATTCCCGCGTTCTTCATGACGGGTGCAGCCCATAATCTGTTCGTGCCGCTAGCCTTGGCGGTCGGCTTTTCGATGGTAGCGTCGTATCTGCTCTCCAGCACCTTCGTGCCAATCTTGTCGATCTGGGTGCTGCGCACGGTGGGCACGCACGGCCACACGCAAGAGACGTTCTTTGATCGCTTGCGTGCCAAGTACGACCGGTTCGCGCATTTCATCATGAAACGACGGCGGATCGTCGTGTTTTCCTACCTCCTAAGCAGTTGCGCAATTGTTCTGATGGTCGGCGGTGCTCTCGGCACCGAGATTTTCCCACTCGTCGATACCGGCCAATTTCAACTGCACCTGCGGGCTCCGGCGGGAACGCGCATCGAGCGCACCGAGCAGATCGCGCTGCAGACACTCGAGACGATCAAGCGCGAGGTCGGTCCGGATAACGTGGAGATCACTCTCGGTTTTGTCGGCACACAGCCGCCCAATTATCCCATCAATACCATCTATCTCTGGAGTTCGGGCTCGGAGGAAGCGGTGCTGCAGGTGCAGCTCAAGCGCGGTACTGGGATTCGGATTGAGGATCTGAAGGAACGGTTGCGCCAGAAATTGGCCCAGGAATTGCCGGGTGTGCGGTTCTCGTTCGAACCGAGCGACATCGTCAGCCGGGTGATGAGCTTTGGCGCGCCGACGGCCATTGAAGTGGCGGTGAGCGGCCCGAACCTTGCCGACAGCCGGCGATATGCCGAGAAGTTACGCGGCTTCCTGGCACAGGTACCGACGTTACGCGACCTCGCCTTCGAGCAGGAACTCGACTACCCAACCGTGAAGGTCACAGTGAACCGGGAGCGAGCGGGTGTCCTGGGGGTGACGGCGGAGGATGTTGCGAAGTCGGTCGTCGCGGGCACATCATCGAGCCGTTACACCTCGGCCAATTATTGGGCCGATCCCAAGAGCGGCATCGGTTATCAGGTGCAGGTAGAGATCCCGGTGCTGCAGATGAACTCTCTCGAGGAGGTGAAGAACCTCCCGATCGCTCGTCGGACAGCCCAACAGATTGACCTGCGCGACGTGGCCAGCGTCACCGATGGCACAGCACTCGGCGAGTACGATCGCTACAATATGCAGCGGATGCTGACGCTGAGCGCGAACATCTCAGGGGAGGATCTGGGACATACGGCAGCCCGCGTGCAACAAGCGATCAGAGATGCGGGACAGCCCCCCGATCGGGTGCAAGTGACCGTGCGCGGTCAAGTCCAGCCGATGGCGGAAATGTTTGGAGGCCTCAGTATGGGGCTGTTGATGGCCATCGCGGTCATCCTTCTGCTGCTGACTGCCAATTTCCAATCGTTCCGTCTTTCGCTGGCAGTGGTGCTGACGATCCCCGCCGTCATCGCCGGCGTCGCCATCATGCTTTGGCTCACGCACACGACGCTCAATATTCAATCTTTCATGGGCGTGATCATGGCGATCGGCGTGGCCGTGGCAAATGCCATCCTGCTCGTGACCTTCGCCGAACGCAGCCGAGTCGAAGGTAGCGAGCCATGGAAGGCGGCGATTGAAGGCGCAGGCAGCCGTCTGCGTCCGATCCTTATGACCAGTTTTGCGATGATCGCCGGGATGGTTCCGATGGCGCTCGGCCTTAGCGAGGGCGGCGAGCAAACGGCGCCTCTTGGGCGGGCGGTAATCGGCGGCCTGATCGGCGCTACTTGCGCCACTCTCATTGTTTTACCGGCGATTTTCGCCACCCTCCAGTCGCGGCACGCTCGGATTTCTGCGTCGCTTGATCCTGACGACCCAAACAGTCCCTATTTCGAGCCAGCTCCGCAGCTAGCTACGGTTTCTGGTGTCAGTGACGGACGCGCGAGACACCATGCAAACATGGCTGAATAACTGAACAACAAAAACGGATGTTGAAGACAGATGAATGGAATGAAATTTGTGAGTCGAAACGGTCTTAAAGCTTTGGTGGCGTTGATTGGCATCAGCGTGGTTGGCATCTCGGCCGAGCGGTACTTAGCGGCATCGCCACCGAAGACAACGAAGCCGGATACCCGTCCACGCGTCGAGATTGAGCACCCGCGCCGCGTCACGGTGGTGCAACGGCTGCAGACCAACGCCACGCTTGAAGCTTTCGAGGACACCGATCTATTCGCTAAGGTTTCAGGGTACTTGTCCGAGGTTCGAGTTGATATCGGTGATCACGTGAAAGCGGGTCAAGTGCTCGCGGTGATCAGCGTTCCCGAAATGGAGAATGAGCTGGCCGAGGACAAAGCCCAGCTCGATTCCAAGCAGAGGTCGCTCGAGACTGCAGAGCGCCAGGTGGACCACAATAAGGCGAACGTAGCGCTTCAGGATGTTACCTTGAAACGTCAGGAGGAGCTGTTCAAGACACGCAACATCGCCCCCCAGGATCTCGATCAGGCGCACGCCAACGCGGACATCGCCAAGGCCGATGTGGGCGTTGCAGAAGCGAACCTCGCTTTTGCCGCCGCCCAAGTCAACCTCGCCGCAGCAACCGTGGAGAGGATCAAGACGTTGCTCGCCTATTCGCAGATCGTGGCGCCTTTCGATGGAGTGGTGGCGCGACGGTTGGTGAACCGCGGCGATTTGGTCCAGGCGGCTACGAGCACGCGGACAACGCCACTTTTCACGGTGCAGCGGATCGACACGATCCGGGTGTTCTGCGACGTCCCGGAAAACGATGTGCCGCATCTTCACATCGGCGATCGGGCTATCGTCAAGCCATACGGCTTCGACGGCAAGCCGTTCGTCGGAACTGTAACCCGCTTCTCCTTTAGTCTAAATCCCGAGACGCGCAATATGCGCACCGAGATCGATCTGCCAAATCCTGACGAACGCCTTTATCCGGGAATGTATGCGGAGGTCTCGCTAGAAATGAACCGGCACCCGGAAGCGCTGACCATCCCCGCCGCGGCTGTCGGTGCGGATAGCGTCGGCAACTTTGTCTACACCGTTACTGATAATCGCGTCACCCGCGTCGGCATCAATATCGGTCTTACAGACAGCGGTCGCACTGAGGTGACCGGAGGCTTATCGAAAGACACGCCAGTGGTGACGACCTTTAGAGGAGCGCCGCCGCCCGGCACGGCGGTTCAGCCACCGGCGGTCCGCCAGAACTCCTAGCGTCAAGACAGCTGCGTTCTGTTCTTCGCGTTCCGAGGGATCAGAAGCGAGAGCGCTATCTCGAACCGTCATGGCGACGGAGGATTCAAATTGCGATCGATGAGATCAGGCTTTGCACTAGAGCTACCGCTTCCACCTTTTAAACGACCGCGCATGGCCAATCTCTCCAGACCATTTATCGAGCGGCCGAAAGCCACGCTCTTGCTGGTCGCCGGCTTTTTCTTATTAGGCGTAGTGGCGTATTTTCAGTTACCGATCTCTTCTCTGCCGGACGTCGATTTTCCCACGATCGACGTTTGGGCGACGATGCCCGGAGCTAGCGCGGAAAACATGGCGAGCTCAATCGCTGGACCTTTGGAACGCGCTCTGTCCAATGTGCCGAACGTCACATCGATGACTTCGACGAGCAGTCTTTCGCAAACCAACATCACCCTGCAATTTGCTTTAGAAAGGGATATCGATGCTGCGGCGCAAGATGTGCAGGCCGCTATCAACTCAGCCAGCGGTCTACCAAAAGATCTGCCAAGTCCGCCAACTTACGAGAAGATCGATCCCAGCGTTTTTGCGATCCTCTCCTTGGCTGCCACTTCCGATACGATGCCGCTTCCGGAAGTTTACGATTATGTTGATAATATTATCTCCCGCGCTCTGGCTCAGTTTCCCGGAGTTGGCGTGGTGGACTATCACGGGGACCAGGTTCCGGCCATACGTGTCCAGGTAAATCCAACCGCTCTCGCCGCTCATAACCTGGATCTCGAAGACGTCCGCACGGCCTTGGCGAGTTCGACGGTGGACCGCCCGAAAGGGACTTTGGATAGCGAAAAGAAAACGGTCATTCTTGGCTCGAACGATCAGCTCTTCAAAGCAAAAGACTACAATGACCAGATCGTCGCGTGGCGCAACGGCTCGCCCCTTCGGATTCGAGACATTGGCCAAGCGATCGATGGAGCCCAAGAAGCAAAAACGGCAGCCTGGTCGCAAAATCAACGAGCAATAATTATCGACATCCACAAACAGAGCGGAGCCAAGGTTAACGTTCCACTACTGGTCGATAGGATTAAAGCGGCGTTGCCGGCATTGGAGTCATCGGTCCCGCCCGCGATCAAACTCACGGTCGTTGCAGATCGAACCCAAACCATCCGGGCTTCCGTATCGGAAGTCGAAAAGACGCTCTTAATCACGATCGGTCTGGTGGCTTTGGTAATCTTCCTGTTCTTGCGAAGCGCTCGAGCAACACTTATTCCCGCGATTTCCATCCCACTGTCTCTAGTGGGCACGTTCATTTTCATGTATGCGTTCGGCTACAGCCTCGACAACATTTCGCTGATGGGTCTCACTATCGCGGTGGGGTTTGTCGTCGATGACGCCATTGTCGTCATGGAGAATGTGATGCGCCATGTCGAAATGGGAAAATCCAGGCTCCAAGCCGCCATCGACGGCGCCGGTGAGGTCGGATTTACCTTATTATCGATGACGCTTTCCTTAATCGCAGCCTTTCTTCCGCTGCTCTTGATGGGAGGAGTCATCGGCCGGGTCCTTCGGGAATTTTCAGTGACGGTCAGTGTCGCGATTATTCTTTCCGGAGCGATCTCCATCACTCTGACCGCTGTGTCCTGCCGGCTCTTCCTGAGCCGCAACCCACAAGCTTCGCGAGGGTACCTAGGCCGCGTTGCCGAGCGGGTGGAGGAATGGTTTCTCAATTTCTACCGAGCTGGTCTTTCCTGGATATTGAAATACAGGCGATGGGGATTGATTGCCACGATCGGCATGTGCTTGGGGTCAGTCTATCTGTTTATCATCATACCCAAAGGTTTTGTACCTGAACAAGACAACGGGTTAATCAGTGCTTCAACGGAAGCAGCTCCTGACATCTCATTTCCCGAGATGTCGCGCAAACAGCAGCAACTCGCTGAGATTGTTATGCGCGATCCGGATGTAGCTAACGTTTACCATTTCGTCGAGCCGGACCCAGCGACCAATAACGGCCGAATAATGATTTTCCTGAAACGCTTCGACCAAAGAAAAAGCACCGCGAGTGAAGTCATCGCGCGTCTTCGCCCTCAACTCAAGGGAGCAGTTCCCGGAATGAGAGTTTTTCTGAAGCCTCTGCAGGAAATTCAGATTGGTGGCGGAGGACGACCCAATATCAGTATGTGTTGCAAGGCAGCAATCTCACCGAGTTGTATGCGTGGGCGCAAATCTACGCTGACAAACTCGAATCCTTGCCGCAGTTACAGGATGTCGCCAGCGACTTAGACGCGTCAGCTCCTTCCACCGTTGTGGTGGTTGACCGGGACAAAGCGGCTAAATACGGGATTTCGCCAGATAACGTCGACGAAATTCTTTATGACGCATTTGGTCAACGCCAAGTGGCGACCATTTTCAGCCCGCTGAGTCAGCACAAAGTTATTCTGGAGGTCCAGCCAAATTGGAATTTGGACTCGAGCGGTCTGCAGGCCATTCGCATCAAATCTCCTAACACCGGGCAGCAGATCCCGTTGAGCACCATCGCGCACCTAGACCCGACCTTCACCCCGCTCAGTATCAATCACCTCGGGCCCTTTCCTTCGGTGACCTTGTCATTCAATTTAGCGCCCGGAGCGTTTCTCAGCGATGCGGTGACTGCCATCCAGAAGCTAGAAAAAGACAGCAACAAAGCCGTTAGCATAACCGCTGCCTTTCGAGGGTCCGCTCAGGCCTTTCAGGACTCGCTGGCTAGCCAACCGATCCTGATTATTGCTGCGATTTTGGTCGTTTATATTATCCTGGGTGTTCTGTATGAGAGTTTCATCCATCCCATCACGATTCTCTCAGCTTTGCCTTCAGCGACGTTCGGAGCCTTACTAGCCATGTGGCTATTTAAATATGACCTATCGGTAATAACCCTCATCGGCCTCATCCTGCTGGTCGGCATTGTCAAAAAGAATGCGATCATGATGGTTGATGTCGCGTTGGACCTGCAAACCGAGAAGAAGTTGAGCCCTCTGGACGCGATTCTTACAGCCAGCTTATTGCGGTTCCGCCCCATCATGATGACAACGATGTGCGCTCTGCTCGGTGCTATACCCTTGCTGATTAGTAGTGGGGCGGGCTCTGAATTGCGGCGTCCTTTAGGGGTGGCGGTGATCGGAGGTCTTCTCGTATCACAATTTGTGACGCTCTATACCGTTCCGGTTATATTCCTGAATATGGACAGGCTAGCGAATTTGTCTAAAGGCAGGCGAGGCCGAGGATCTCAAGGATCGCCAACCAAAGTAAAGTACGTCGAAGAAGTGGTGACGCCTTAGGGAAGAACCAGTGCATTAAATGCGCATTCGAAGTCGCATCTGGGTGGCGCTCTCCGTTCTGGGCGCGGCCGGCGTATTTAGTTTGGTGCGGCAAACTTCCTTCCGCCCCTCATCTGCAACCGCCGAGGCAGACGACGCTATCCCGGTGGCAACGGAAAAAGTCCGGCGTGAGGACGTTCCAGTCTATCTAAACGGACTCGGCAAGGTTCAAGCTTTGAACACGGTGACCATCCGAGCGCAGATTGACGGCAAAATCGTACAGGTGACTTTCCGGGAAGGCCAGAACGTGCGGGCAGGCGATCTGCTATTGCAGATTGACCCTAGACCGTATCAGGCTGGGTTAGATCAGGCCACCGCTAAGCAAAGCCAAGATCAGGCTCAACTTGGCTATGCTCAGAAGCTGCTGGCCCGAGATACTGAATTGTTCGAGAAACGGGTATTAGATCAGCAATCACTTGATCTGCAGCAAGCGAATGTTGCCCAGCTCGAGGCGTTGGTAAAAGCAGATTTAGCAGCCGTGGATAGCGCCAAAGTGCAACTGGATTATACCAAGATAACTTCACCGATCGATGGGCGAGTCGGGCTTCGACTGGTTGATCAAGGCAATATTGTTCACGCCAACGACCAAGCAGCGCTGGCGATGATTACTCAACTCCAACCGATCTCGGTGGTCTTCACATTGCCAGAAAGCGATCTGCGCGCGCTCAACCAGAAAATCGCCGCTAGTGCGAAAGACTATACATTCACGGTGGAAGCAATGGACGACGCCAATAGCCAAACTTTGGCTCAAGGAGAATTGGGTGCGGTGGACAACCAGATCGACGAAGCCACCGGCACAATTAAGCTAAAGGCTATTTTTCAGAATCGACAACTTGATCTGTGGCCGGGCCAATTTGTGAATGTCCGCCTTCTGGTCGCTACCCGCAGACAAGAACTGGTGATTCCGTCGAGTGCAGTTAACCAGGGACCAAACGGCGAGTTTGCCTATGTCATCCCACCGGATCTCATTGCTGAAGTCAGAGCGGTCAAAATTGGAGTCAGCGAAGGCGGTTTCACCACGATTGAGAACGGCCTGAGCGAAGGAGACCAGGTGGTCGTCGATGGCCAGTATTTGCTGAAGTCGAACGCCCGCGTCCGGCTAAAGAATAGCCAGTGAGATACCCCTGTGCTTTTTTTCCGATAAGAAGTCTTAACGGAAAGAGACGGCGCTCTTCCCGTGCACTGGTCGCGATGCTCGGAAAAGATTGACTCTGGCGCAGAATCGAATAGATAAAGTTACACGTGTTACGCAAGGCTATATTAATGTCAGACAAGACGCCCGGTTCTTGGCTGTTCTTGCTGTTTAATCTGCCCGCCAAACAATCCAGCGGCCGGGTTAAAGTGTGGCGCCGGCTGAAAAAGTTTGGTGCCATCCAGCTCAAAACGTCGACCTACGTCCTACCGGATGAGCCGGTCCATTACGAGCGATTTCAATGGCTGGCAAAAGAGATTGTTGATACCGGCGGTGAAGCCACCCTGGTGCGGGTCAAAGACATTGAGGGTATGCCCCATGCCGCCATCGTCGCCCTGTTCAATGAGGCGCGGGCCCGCGATTACGATGAGCTATTCGAGCCCATGAATCTCCTTATCAAGGACAACAAAGCTCGCAAACAGTCCCCCGAAAATTTTTCCAATCAGTTGCAAAAGCTTCGTCAGCGGTATCAGGAGATTCGGGACAGTGATTATTTTCAAAGTTCACGGGGCGAAGATCTGCAGAGACTCCTGCAGCAAGCAGAAGCCCTAGAATCTCCTGAAAAGAAAACTGAAACGACGACACGGCTGAGAGTCGAGGATTATCGAGATAAAACCTGGCTTACCCGACCTCGCCCCGAAATCGATCGAGTGGGTTCGGCCTGGCTGATCCATAAGTTCATCGATCCTGGCGCCAAATTCGTATTCGCCAACACAGCCGCTGAGTTCCCCAAGGCAATCCCGTACGACATGTTCGAGGTAGAGTTCAGCCATCACGGGGATCACTGCACTTTCGAAACCCTAATCCAACGTTTCGGTATTCGCGACCGAGCCGTACTCCGACTAGCTGAACTCATCCACGATGCCGATGTGGAGGACGACAAGTTTCATCGAGTCGAAGGTTTCGGTGTTGAACAAATCTTCAAAGGGTGGGCAAAACAGGGGCTAACCGATCAGGACATCTTGTCAAAAGGCTTCGCATGCTTTGATGCGCTCTACGCGCAATTCAAGAAGTGATGAATACGTTGGCGGTTTCAGGGAACGTCGATGATCCTCGACCCGAGGGCACGCAGCATCCCAATTTCGGAGAAGCCTTCCGGTTCTGGCTAAAACTAGGGTTTATCAGTTTCGGCGGACCGACTGGACAGATCGCGATCATGCATGCTGAGCTGGTCGAAAAAAAGAAATGGATCAGCGAAGCGCGCTTTCTGCATGCGCTCAATTATTGCATGCTTCTCCCCGGCCCTGAAGCTCAACAACTAGCCATCTATGTCGGTTGGCTTCTGCACAAGACGTGGGGAGGGATTGTTGCCGGCGCTCTTTTTGTAATCCCGTCGATCTTCATTCTTTGGGGGCTGAGCTATATCTATGTGGCCTATGGAAATTTGCCCTGGATCGCAGCGATCTTTTACGGCCTGAAGCCAGCCGTGCTCGCGATTGTGGCCGCCGCGGTGATGCGTATTGGAGGCCGCGCCCTGAAGAATGAAGTGATGTGGACACTGGCAGTCGCAGCCTTCGTTGCCATCTTCTTTCTCCATGTTCCGTTCCCCCTAATTATCATTAGCGCCGCCGCTATCGGTTTCTTTGGAGGGAAATTGAGACGAGATAAATTTCTCGTCATCCGCGGTCACGGGAATGCAAAGAATGATTCTGTTTTGGATGATAGCTCGGCTGTCCCCGAACACGCGAAGCCTTCCTGGAATCGCGCGCTTCGAGTGTGTATCACCTGGATATTGCTGTGGTGGGGGCCTATTCTTTTGCTCGGACTTTGGCTGGGTCCTAGTCACACTCTATTTCGGGAAGGAGCCTTTTTCAGCACGGCAGCAATCGTCACTTTTGGCGGAGCGTATGCCGTTCTCCCGTATGTGGCGCAGCAGGCGGTTCAACACTATGGCTGGCTTACCGCCGGCCAGATGCTCGACGGACTCGGACTCGCTGAAACCACTCCAGGTCCGTTGATCATGGTCACACAGTTCGTCGGCTTTCTCGGCGCGTGGAGTAATCCCGGTCAGCTGCCACCAATTCTTGCGGCCACGCTCGGAGCATTGGTCACTACCTGGAGTACGTTCGTACCCTGTTTTCTATGGATCTTCCTTGGTGGACCTTACATCGAACAGCTCCGCGGAAACGAAGGACTGAGCACGGCTTTGTCTGCCGTTACCGCAGCAGTCGTCGGCGTGGTTTTGAACTTAGCCGTCTGGTTTGGGCTTCATGTCGTTTTCCCGGCTGCGAATACTGTCGATTGGTTCGCTATCGTTGTCGGGGTCGCCGCTTTTATCGGCATGACCAGATGGAAGTGGGACATTATCCCGATCGTTCTTGGCGCGGGTCTGGTGGGTTTGTTATTCAAGATCGCGCTTTGGCGGAATGCCTAGACCCAGCGCAGAAAAATCCCCCAATATGTAATGGTTGCGACAACCATTGCGAATAAGACAGTCGCCTCAACGGGTTCTAGCGTACAGCATCACTCCGCCATCCCTTGTTTCTCGAGTTCGACGAACGTCTTGAGCGTTTCCGGTGCGGCGTCAGTCACAGCCCAGATAGTCAGGCCATCGGCTTCCCAACCGCTCAGGTTGAATCCATCCTTCTGAAGAATCGTGTCTACCAAATGACTCGACTGGTTCTGGGGCCAAACGAACAGGTTGATATAGTGCTTCTGGTGCTGAAAGACCACGGCTGCCACTTCTTCAGTACCCAGGTAATCAAGCCGGCCGCCGATCAGTTTGAAACCTTGATCGCTGAAGTCAAAGACCGGCGGCGTAAAGTTGAGTTTTCCGGCAAACCATGGTTTCACGGTATGCCGATCGGAGGAGGCAACGTCAAAGAGGTGATTCCCTACCAATGAGCGAAGGTGATTGGACACCAGCTGCTCAATCAGAGTGTTATTCTCTCGATTGGATGATCGCGCGCGTGAAAGAAAAGTGGCGGAACCGAACCAGAAGATAAGAACTGCGGCGGCACCGGCTAATGTTGGCAGTATCCAGTTAGGAAATTGGAGTCGCAGCAACCAGTTGAAGTTAGCTGAGGGAGAACGGATTTCCTCTCGCAGTTGTGCATTAATCTTCCTGCGAAGAGCTTCTGGCGCAACAAAGCGCAATTCCGGGCTCTGAAGGCAGTGCCGCAGCGCCAAGCGAGCTGCGAATAAGGTTTCACAATCCGCGCACTCTTCGAGATGCTGTTGCATTTCTTGCGCCGTAGCCAGGTCGACTTCGTTGTCCAAAAACGGATCGACGCGCTTCTGAAATTCACTGCTCGTCATATTAGATCCTTTACTCTCATTTGCGGGAGCAAGTCGCCGGATACTGGGGTCCTCGCGCCAACCGGGACATGACTGTACCGATTGGCGCCTGGGTTACTTCCGAGATTTAGTGATAAGAGAGTCCCTCCATTTCTATCGGCACGAGCACTGTCCGAAACTCTTCCTGCAGATTTCGCGAGGGCCGAACGCACTGCGGTAATCTCCGACTTTGTTACTATCTGGCACCTGAAAAACATCGAGGAGTTCCCTCCTCGCGCTCTCCAGCCCCGCCATCAACGAACCAAGTGGATACATTGTATAGAAACTCTCTATCTCAGGGCAAACTGCCAACCAAGCGGATGCGAGAATGCAACCAAAAATGGTGCAACTTCATAAATATCTACTTTCTATCTATATATACCCCGCGCGGAAGGGGATTATTCCTGCGAGTATTCTTCAGATGACGGGGTCGCGGAGGCGTCTGCTCGCTTGGCAGTGGGCAGTCTTATAGCCAGTGCGCAGGTGTCCAAACTAGCTGTCGCCTTAAATGACCGTAGATTGCCGGTCATGAAAGTTCGTGTGCATACGCGGGCCGCGGGATCCTGATCTCTCTGCGGCCGTTCAGCTCCCCGCGTCCGAGCGACATTGGCTTGCCGTCCCGCAGTGATCGCTGTCTTCTTCGGAAAACTTACCTAGGAGAACAAATCAGGAGCCGGGAATAAAACGTGACGTCTTTCAGTATTCATAAGCGAGACAACACCGACCGGTGTTTGGAGAATAAACCGTCAAACCTTTCTGGACGTAAGCCAGCGCAATAAGTCAGACACTTGTCGGGTGATCACTTTGGTCACTCGGCATGTCTCTGGCGTGCTGCACCAGCAAAGAAAACGCATTTACGAAAACCGATCTTTGTGAAAAGAATTTTACCTTACTCAGCAGTCCTTGCCCTAAGCCGCTACATTGGCTTCGTATCCGTGATGTTACTAGCAGCTTTACCAGCTGTTGGAGCTGGGAGCCCAAAGCAGGCAGTAGTAAAAGATAGTGATCCCTCGATCGCGATCTACAATCAGGGCGTTGAATTGATGTTGGCAAAGAGATTCCCAGAAGCACAGGCGAAATTTGAGCAGGCAGTGAAAGAGAATCCAAGGTTTGCGGAGGCGCACAATAATTTGGGGTATACTCTGAGGAAAGAAGGAGCGTCAAACTACCAGAAATCGCTCGAACACTACAACATAGCAATCGAGCTCAATCCTAGGCTGGCCGAGGCCTATATGTATCGCGGCGTTCTCTACACCGAGATGGGTCGCCAAGCTGATGCTCAAACTGATCTCGTGGCACTCCAAAAGTTGAATCCACAGTTAGCGAAAGATCTAGCAGAAGTCATTAAGACGGGCAAGGAAGAGGACCGGATTTACGGGCTGTCGAGCAAGATAAGGGGATAGGGGATAAACACTCTGCGGTCTTATGAATCGCAAGGTTCGGAATTCTAAGGATTCTTCCCGGCGTGAATGCGGAAGCGGATTCGAAGGCCTAAGAGAGCAATGCAGCAGCAAGAGTCTGTTCCAGCTCGCGCTGGTAGCAGAACGGTCACTCGATAAACAGACGCTAAAGCGCAATCTGAGCGGTATCCGAAGCCGGAGCCGTTACATCGAGTAAGCTCCTTGGTCTTTAAAACACTCTGCAACGAAATATCGAAGCGGAGAGGGATATGGCAACTTTGCCAAGAGGACCCTATCGCGATAGTCGCCGCCAGCGGTCCTGGCTACGGCATCACTCGGCCATCCGTTGTTTCTCGAGTTCGACGAACGTCTTGAGCGTTTCCGGTGCCGCGTCAGTGACAGCCCAGATAGTCAGGCCGTTGGCTTCCCAACCGTACAAGTTGAATCCTTCCTTCTGAAGAATCGTGTCTGACCAAGTAGTCGACTGGTTCCGGGGCCAAACGAACAGGTTGATATAGTGCTTCTGGTGCTGAAAAACCACGGCTGCCGCTTCCTCATCGCCCAGGTAATCGAGCCGGCCGCCAATCAGTTTGAAGCCTTGATCGCTAAAATCAAAGACCGGCGGCGAAAAGTTAAGTTTTCCGGCGAACCATGGTTTCACCGTATGCTGGTCGGAGGAGGCAACGTCAAATAGGTGATTCCCCACTAATGAGCGAAGATGATTGGACACGAGTTGCTCAATCAGTGTGTTATTCGCTCCTTTGGAGGATCGCACGGGTGAAAGAAAAGTGGTGGAACCAAACCAGAAGATGAGAACGGCGGCAGCACCGGCTAGTGCGGGCAGTATCCAGTTGGGAAATTGGAGTCGCGGTAACCAGTGGAAGTGAGCCGAGGGAGGACGGATTTCCTTTCGCAGTTGTGCGTGAATTTCGCTGCGCAGATCCGTTGCCGGAACAAAGCGCAATTCCGGAGTCTGAAGGCACTGCCGCAGCGCCAAGCGGCCCGCAAAAAAGGTTTCGCAATCTGCGCACTCTTCGAGATGCCGTTGCATTTCTTGCGCGGTAGCCAGGTCGACTTCGTTGTCCAAAAATGGATCGATGTGCTTCTGAAATTCACTGCACGTCATAATAGATCTTTTGCTCTCATTTGCTTGAGCAAGTCAGTCAGGTGCTGGCGTCCTCGCGCCAAACGGGACATGACCGTACCGATGGGGACCTGGGTTATTTCCGAGATTTCGCGATAGGAGAGTTCCTCCATTTCTCTCAACACGAGCACCGTCCGAAAATCTTCGGGCAGCTTCGACAGGGCCGAACGGACTGCGGCAATCTCGGATTTTGTCTGCAGAGCTGCTTCCGGCGAGGGATTAGTATCAGGAAGGTTTTCCTGGTCGCTGTCTGAAGAATTACTAAGTACTTGTCGCTTTCTCAGATGATCGTAACAGACATTTCTAACGATCCGAAGAAGCCAGGCTTTGCTAGTTTCGCCGCGCATTCCGTGAAAAAATCTAAAAGCACGAAGGAAAGCCTCTTGAACCATATCGTGGGCGTCCTGGTCGTTTTGCACTAACCAACGCGCGAGATTATAAGCGTCGTTGGTCAACGGGAGCATTTCGCTTTCAAAACGCGTCAGCCTCTCCTGATCATTCATCGGTAGGGACCGAAGCCTATCACAAAGCTCTACCTCCGGCAGATCCAATTTATTCCCGCAAATAGTGGGTTACGTCCGGAGGCGCGGCAACCTGAACCTCGGGCAGGACAAATCCGGTTAAGCTGCGGAATCGTTCGCGTCGACAAAAAGTGTTAGTGATATCGTGAGCGCTGTCTCCCGTATTTTATCATTACTGCAAGCTCCTCAGAAAGCCGATTAACGCCTCCTGGTCCGCTTCATGCAGCTTCTTGCTCCCAAATGTTGGCTGCTAATACAACGCTCGGCGTAATTAGAACAAAATGGACAAAACAGGCTTAGACTAACGGCTTATCGATGACTGCCAGCGAATGAGCGGTTTCGACATAGTTTACCGTAGTGATTCCGAGAACCTTCCTCAGCTGATCTGCGGGAACCTTCATCGGACCGGCTTTGGGAGCAGTGCCAGGCGCGGGTTGCGGAAATGCTGTCGACATGGCCGTGTGGAAGCTAATGTTTCCTTCGACCTTCTGGACGATTTGATGAATGTGACCGTTCAGCACCGAGACCGAACCGAAGCGTTTCAAAAAGCCTAATGCCGTGGCGCCGTCCTGAGTGCCCCAACCCCACTGCGGGTAAACTTCCCAAAGCGGCACGTGGGCAAACACGACTATCGGCGTCGAATCCGCCAGTCCGGCTAAATCTTTCTGTAGCCAAGTGAGCTGGTCCTGTCCAAGCGAACCAAGTCCAGCCTCGGCCTTACCCATTACATTGACCAGCCCCACAAAATGGACACCACGATGGGTGAAACTATACCAGCCGTCCCCATTAGTCCCTTTGGCAAACCGATTGCGATACTGCTCGCCGTTGTCGCTCAAGACGTCATGTTCTCCCGGAACGTAAAAAATATCGCTCACTCCGGTCCCCTTGAGCATTTGATCTACTGTATCGAATTCGTCTGCTTCAGCGAGATGAGTTAAATCGCCAGTGTGAATGATCAAGTCCGGCTTATTCGGAAGAGCTTTGATTCTGCCAATTGCCTCCTGCATTGTACCAATGACGTTGGTATTTGCTTCCTTGTTAAAGCCGATATGGCTGTCGCTGATCTGAACAAAAGTGAAGTCACTTCCACCAGTGCCGCCGCTTTGACCGGTAGCGGCAGCTAGCAGCATGCGGGACGAAGCAATTCCTCCTGTCATGGTAAATACCAAGCCCGTTCCTGCCCAAGCCATGCACTTAAGGAAGCCGCGGCGATCCACCCCGTCATCGTTGAAATTTTCGTGAATATGATCTGACATAAATAATTCTTTAAGATTAAAAGAGCGACTTGGCATAAGTCGCCTATTCAGCCCTTACTACCGACCGCGATGCGCATTTATTCCATTGATCGGCAGACAAGCGGATTGGTTAGGAGGAAAGTCGGCTCATTACGACAAGGGAATTAAGGGAACCGTGTTCTCTCTGAGAAAAGATAAAGACGGCGATGATCACCGCAATCCTTGTCGGAACACCTGCGGTGACTAGATCTCACCCTCGATCCGACCGAGCGTCCCGACCGCTCTTGCGCAGAGCGTTGTGGCAACTGCAGCGGCGAAGTTAAAAGTCGACTCCTGCCCCGTTTGCGACTAGGCCCTGGAGAGGGCCTGAAAGAAGCAGGTGAATACACGGACGTCGCCGATCTCTGGGACCCGAGTCCTGGAAACAGCACTGAAGAATCCTAGCTGCCGGTCCGTTCACATCATCCGCGTTTCCCGGGCCCATCGATTACGCTAATTACGAGATCGCAGCGCTGCGTCCACCTCCTCCTTGGAGCTGCTCGAAGAAGCCGACAACCCACCTGCGTCATGGAGTTCCCGGTTAATGTCTTCGCGCGCTTTCCTAAATTCGTTCACGCTCTGCCCCAGACCTCGGGCCAAATCTGGCAATTTCTTCGCCCCGAAAAGAATCAGCACGATGAGAAGGATGATTAATACGTCAGGCCCACCAAAATTTCCCAAACCGAGTGCGAGTATGTTCATAACTATATTTACTCGGCGGGGCCGATAATTATTCCCCTAAACGATGAGACTTCGCCAAAGAAACATGATTGGAGCCAGAACCCGCGCGAGTTCAAGAGTCCAGGATAGCCAATTTGGGAGCCTCAAAACCTGCAGCGAGCTCCCTTGCGCTTCGAGAGAACGCTGTGAAATCCCGCTTCGCCGATGACTTCGACCATCCGCCCCGTATAGGGAAGTTGTCGGAATAAATATCTGCTGCGTTAGGTAGATATAGGAAAGCAGGTCACTTATGAAGTTACTAGATCCCGTTAGTTTAGTAGTTACAATTAGCTTAGCGCGACTAGCGCCTCTTGCCCCGTTCCGCTCACATCTCGCTCGAGAGTATGCTAAGCACATTAAAACTGGTGAAGGCGGGAGCGCTGTCCATCTAGCCGAAGGCGCTTTCCCGATCTTGGCTACTCCGGGGTTTTGCGAAACGCTGCTGAAGCTGTGGCCCGAACCAGGCGACCGGAAAGCCAGCGCCGATTTCGATTCCGAAGATTTAAATCGCTTCATCCAACGCGGCAGTGCGTGGAACTACCCGATTGTACCGTGGGAGAATTAATTAGCTCCGGTCACTGAAGAAAATAATTCCCCGGAAATAAATTGAATCTCCATTCAGTATCGATAGCAAGGAGTTAGTAAGTACCTCTACGGTCTGCATCTCCGAAAAATAAAACACCATAATGAAGCAATCAGAATTTGAAATGCGGAGCAGTCGACGCTCCTTCTTAAAAAAGGGCGCCTTAGCAACAGGCGCAGCTGTGGTAGGCGCTGGGCTATTCGGCGCCGGTATCGGGATCAGGGGGACTGCGGCTGACCAACCTCATGGACCTCAACGTCGACACCAGCTGGTACCTCCGCTATCGCAGCGCGACCAACCCTGACTTTGGCGCCACGTTTCCGCAAGCCATTACCATCACTAACCGCACCGCCATTCCCAGGACCAATGCCGATTTGGCGAATGCCAAGCTCATTCAGGTCATCGCTAACACGGCGGCATTCCACTTCGGATATATCGAACAAGGGGGCTCGAGTCTCTATGCGGCGCTTAGCCAGAAAGTTAGCAGTCTGGAAGTACTCAAAATCACGCTGGGTATCGGCGGAGACGAGATCGCCCACTTCCTGGAATGGGTAGATTTTGCGGGCAATGGAGTCCAACCGCCAATCGCACCCATCTCAGCCGAAGGCCTGACGTTTCTTAATTTTTTCGTGACACCAGGGACACCGCTCTTCCAACCAAACCTGATTTTCCCAATTCCGTGCGAATTCATTGCGGCGGATTTGCCCCAATGCGCGGTCATTCGGCCAAGTAGCGACAAGTTTGGAGGCGCCCAAGCGACCATTGCATCGTTCACGACCGATGGCCTGTTTGTTGGGCAGTCAACGCAGTTCTTCGAGGTAGTGAACAAACTGGCGGAAGAAGCAGACGCTGCCCGCCGTCAGGTTTGATTCGTTCGCCGCTTACACCTGAGTGTTGGAAAGGACAGCTCACGTCATAACGTGGCTGTCCTTTCGCCTGAATTCCATGGTAAAGAATTCTTTGTTGAACTGGCTTTGGTCTGAACCGACGAACTCTTGCTCTTCCCAATCGTCTTAGCTCGCGAACTTCATTTCTTCCGAGCTGTGATCTGCTGCAGCCGGGAGAAATGGACATTTCCAATCGCTAGCATCATAAGATTCTCGACCAGATCGTCACCGGCTGCCCAGAGGAAAGCAGCCGAGGCGATGCGGAGTCACTCCAGCGGAACGGCGCACAAAACGTTGTTCGAGGCGGAGAGATCCGAAATCACATTGAAGAATCAGGCGGCGACGAACCGTCTTTGCGATCGCAACCTGCCTGCGAGATAAAAATCCAGCTTTCGACCTCGAGAGACCGGACGCAGACCCAATGTTTGGGAAGGTCTTTGGAATAGATAACTTCTCTATCAAGTATATATCGAAAAGGAAAGTTATATATGAAGTTACCAAACTCAGTTAGTTTTGTTACTAATAGTTCACCGCGACTATTAGGCCTCGCTTTTGGAGCGGCTTGCCTGGCGCTCGCAGGATGTTCTACCAATGAGGCTGGCACTCCCAGGGCCGGCGTGAACTATATAGAAGCGCATCCAGCCGCATCTAATCAACCAGCTAGCGATTCTGATCCAGGGTATGAATGGTTCTACTAACCGAGCGACTCGGAAGCAAGGCAACGGGTGGATTTTAAAACCAGGGTGGCGGTCTTTCAACTAGTCGAGCGCTGCATCCAATCCATCAGTAAGGGCGCGCAACGCAGCGTCAGGTTGGCCGGGACTCACTCCCTCCGGGGGCCACCGCGCCATAGTGCGGTCCCGCTCTTGAGCGTCTCGACTCAATCAATCTTACTGGGATAGCTCCGGGTTAGGACCCGGAACTTTTCCAATGGCTTCACCGCAATAGCAAGGGAATCAGGTCAAGATGATTTGGAGCAGCACCCCAAGGCCCGAAGCAAAGAACCAGAGTGCTGGAGCCGGGGTACCGGCCGGCCGGCGAAGGCGAGCCAGTCTCGCCGCGAAACGGGGGTCTAGTAGCAGCCAATCGCGATGACGACGTTCGAACGCCAGGAATACCAAGGCGGTTACCGCTCCGTAGATAAGATGACCAACCAGCAAGGGAAGAGCGTGGGCGGCGGCCTCATGTGTCCAGGTAAAAGATAACCCATGCAAAATAGGAAAAAGAGTTAGACTGCCGACGAACCACCACACCAAACCGTAGAGCAGGCCCCAGGCAATGCCGGCAGCAAAGTCGGGCGACTCACGTTCAAATAGCAACCCATAACTGATCCCGATCAGCCCACTACTCAGCAAATGAATCAGTAAACCAATAGCAGGCGCTGTACTACCGACGAGTCCAGCGATAGTGGTCAGGCCGCTAACAGCAGCAATAATCGGCAGGAACACCAGCCCACCAATCAGTCCGGCCAGTGCTCCCCAACCGATGGATTGCAACGTGCGTGAACCAGGAGCTTCTGGTTCACGATTGATGGGATCGCTCTCGATAAAGAGAGCAGTCCAAAGTCGATCAACGGCGGCGTAAATAACCCCTACAATCAGCCCGTAGACGATATGCCCTACCAGGGATCCGTACAGTTCCTGAGCGTGTTGATAAGACCAGTCCAGGCTGCGCCCTTGCCAGAGCGGCATGATCGTCATCGGTCCGAGAAACCACCAGAAAATGCCGTAGCCCAGTCCCCATCCCAGAGAAGATCCGTAGCCGCGAACGTCGCGCTGAAAAAATAAACCAAAAGACGCGCCGATGATAAAGGCAAAAACAAAATGTAACGCCACTCCAGCGTTCCAAGAACTCAGATGAATCAGCCCTGCAATTAAAGGAAAATGATTTACCTTCGCCATCCACTGACCAAATGCCCACCCACCAACTATACCTGCTAGGCCGCCGACCACAGCAGCGCGGGATAGATCGAATTTGTCTGCTCTAACCCGTTGCAGCGTCGGGAACCGATTCACAGTGCCAAGGCAGATGCCGAGTGGAGCACCAAAAAATAGTATGTAACCAACCAGGTCCGGGAAGCGGACGCGCACTGCGTCTAACATCATCGTCGACCCTGGTAATGTGGACACAAATAAGGGTCCGATGGCGGCTGGACCGACCAGCCAAAACAGCAACGCGAATGCAAGACCCCATAAGAGGCCTCCCCCCGGGGTAGTAACCCGTCGGCCAGCGATCAGGCAAAATATCAATCCGTAGCTACAGCCGAGGGACATTCCGATAATGGGTGTGACCAAGCCTGCTAAACTCAAAAGGGCGCCGCCGGCGGCGCCGACAGGGAGAACGCATAGAATGGCTCTTTTCATCTGAGTGTCAGCTCTGATTCGTTTTGGCGCGGACCAGCACCGTCAAAATCGATGGTTTGCACAATGT
>Ga0185299_10000837_pt1 | contig 72444 bp, 69 predicted proteins | sample PaiPotPPA55metaG_FD_128002 | JGI IMG/M metagenome (GOLD analysis project Ga0185299, IMG submission 128002) | Iron sulfur acid spring bacterial and archeal communities from Banff, Canada, to study Microbial Dark Matter (Phase II) - Paint Pots PPA... ...
GGGCAGCAGTGTAGACTCACAATTTGGACCGGTCCTTCTGTTTGGCTCCGGCGGTCAACTAGTCGAAGTGATGAAGGATTACGCCCTCGGTCTGCCTCCTTTGAATGCGACTTTGGCACGGCGCTTAATGGAAAGAACGCATGTCTACACCGCCTTGCGTGGAGTGCGCGGTAGGGCTGCGATTGACCTAGTTCAACTGGAACGGGTGCTGGTGCGATTCAGCTTGTTAGTCGCTGAACAGCCCCGGATCAAAGAGATTGATATCAACCCGTTCGTAGTCTCGGCGGGTTGCGATCCATCTCCCAGCGGCGGCGAAGGCGGGATGTTGGCCTTGGATGCTCGGATCGTATTACATGACGCGAAAGTAGCAGACGCAGCTCTGCCCTGTTTAGCCATTCGCCCATACCCGCAACAATATGTCACCAACTGGCAGCTTAAGGATGGAACGCCGCTTACGCTGCGGCCCATTCGGCCGGAAGATGAACCTTTAATGGTGAAATTCCATGGCACCTTGTCCGAAGACACAGTTCGGTTGCGATATTTCGGTTTCCCTAAGTTGGAACAACGCGTTACGCACGAAAGGCTTACCAGAATCTGCTTTAACGACTACGACCGGGAGATCGCGCTGATCGCTGTTCGTCAGAATCCGGAAACGAAGGCGGACGAAATCGTTGGAGTCGCCCGATTGATCAAGATGCCGGGAATTGACGAAGCGGAGTTCGCTATTGTCATCAGTGACCAAATCCAGGGACAAGGGCTCGGAACCCAGTTCCTGAAACTGCTGGTGGGTGTCGGCAGAAAAGAAGGCATTGGCCACATTACTTCGCTGATATTGCCCGATAATTATGTAATGCAACGCGTCTCCCGGAAGGTGGGGTTCGAAGTGAACTACGACCGCTACAACGACGCCATGCGAGCAGACATTAAACTCACCCGGTAGTCACATGCCGGAGTGGATGCACAGGCTCATTTTGGGAGACAACAAAACTGGACATTTCATTACATTCCAAAGAGAGGTTGCGCGAGGGCCTCCTACGCATCGTCGACATCCTGACTGGCACCGTGGTTGGTCGCGTCGCCAGGGGAACCCCGAATGCGGAACCCACGACGCACGAGGCCCGTACGGCCATTAAAAAGTTGCGGGCATTATTACGCCTGATTCGTCCGGCCGTTAGCCAACAGTCCTTCGAGACGGAAGATAAGCGACTGAAAGGAGCGGCCGCGCGATTAGTTTTCGCCCGCGACGCGGAAGTTTCTCGCGAAGGCGGCGCTATCCACGGCGCACTCCAACCCGGCGCACTGAGTACGACGTTTACCGCTTCGCAGGGCTACTGCTCATGATCCCCGAACCTGTACAAAATCGCGGGTGAGCTTACTCCCCTTGGTCTTGCATGTGGCCGCCAGATCAGTGGCCGGCCAGGCGCTCTCGATCTTTGGCGATCATAGCGATGTTATGGCCGCGCGGGCAACCGGCTTTGCCATGCTTTCTGCTGCTTCGGTTCAGGAAGCACAGGACTTTTCTTTGATTGCTCACGCCGCAACCCTTGAATCGCGCGTACAGAGAAATTGGCCTAAGCGAGGCTCAATCAAGGCAACCAGCGTGCTGCTTTGGTCAATACAGGATCAGTAAGCGCCCACCCAGTAATCTACAGTCACACAGAGAAAAGCTTAGGAGAAGATATGAACGAAATCCTAGAAAAAAGAGAAACAGACAAGGATATATCGAGCGAATACGACTTGAATATCAAAAAGATTTTGGTGGCGGTCGACCTGTCGCCCCACTCTGAAAAGACGGCCGCCTATGCGGTTGAGTTCGCCAGAAGCTTTGAGGCGTCAATTACTTTGGTGCACGCGTCCCCAACGGAGCACATCACTGAATTCACTACTCAGGAAGTTCACAAATCCTTCGAAGAGGAACAACGCGCGACTCATCGAAAATTGCGGGCGCTAATGGAAAGTCTCCGTGAAAGCTATCCGGATTGCGATATGGAGTTCCGCATTGGAGACCCCGCTGAACAAGTGACCCAACTGGCTCGGGAAACAAACGCTGATCTGATTATTACCTCCAGCCATCATCCCGGTTTCCTGGGTCGTTTGTTTGGGTTGGATCAAGCGCCGAGGATCTTGCATCGCGCCGGCTGTCCAGTTCTCGTCTATCACGGAGATTGAAAGAAGTGAGAAGTGCTTGGTGATGGTAGGCGTCAGGGGGAATGGTGAATCAGGGATCGGCAGGGAGTAGTGGAGCGTTGGAGCAATGGAACAATGTCACTCACCGGCGTCGGCGCACTCTACCAATCACCAATCGCTTCTCACTTCTTTCAATCTCCGTGATAGACCAGCACCGAACACGTCGCTAGGCCATATAGATTACCAGAGGGGGGAACGGTACCAAGCGCACAGTCAGGAAACAGCCATTTGGATTCGTCGTCAAAAGCCCAATCAGGGCAGTCGGGCGGTGTAACCGGACTAGCGGAGAGTTCCCTAGTCCGACTAGGGATTTTACCTAGTGATAGGAGGCTGAACGCGGCAGCTTACAGCAGTGGATCCTGGCTAGAGCTAGACAGCCGGGCCAGTTCCGTTCGGCTGGGTAATCTGTAAAATTTCGTCCACATTCACGAGGGAGACATGACCATCATGCGCATCCGAGTCGGTGCTGGCATGCCTGAGAATTACGTTGATGGCTTTTTCGGCCTGCCGGTCAGAGACGATTAGCTCCACCTTGATTCTTGGTTGCAGCGACTCGTTTCGGCCGTGTTCAGTGCGGATCGAAGGTCTCTGGGTTTCGCCGTGACGCACGTCGGTCAAGGTCAATCTACCATAGACCCCACGACGCTCCAACTCCGCTCTTATTCTGCTGACACTTGCCGGCGGTATGATAGCTTCGATCTTTTTCATTTACACGGGAAACTATCGCAGCCGCAATTCGGTAACTCACCAGAGATTGTCCACTGCTAACCACTCTTTGTAACCGGCAGGTCTTCTATTGGCTCGCGCCTCATCTGCTCGGCGACGCATGATGAGTACTAGGCAAGATCTGTGTAGTTGCAGGTAGCAAACGATGATTTCTTACAGCAAAGACCGCCAGCCATCAAAGCACTGCTGGTGCTCTCACTGGCATTCGACAATTCATGGCAAATTGCCCACTAGCCAGGACTGGATGTCTCTACTGACTCGGTCCCTTCTTCGCCAGATTCTTTGACGATAAGCACCGAACAGGGCGTGCTATGAAGAACCATTTCCGCGGCGCTGCCAGAACCAGCCGGCCTAGCCACCCGTAACTATGGGATGACATGACGATCATGCTCGCCTTGATGTTTTCGGCTTCACGCACGATTTGTTCGAAAGCACTTCCGATCCTAAAACAGCTTCGGCAGTTCCGATGCTCCGAGCGCAATTCCTGCTCCAACACAGCCAGTTGCTCGCTTTGCCGGCGATCACTGTGGGGTCTCTTTCATGGTTTTGAAGACCCAGTTATAGAAAGTTTCGATTTGTTTGTAGGCATCACAGATCCCAAATTTCCGCTCGAAGTCTTTCAGGAAGTCCTCTCTGGATTGATAACCAGGAAAAACCAGTTCGGAGATGTAATGCGCTTTTTTAAAAAAGCTCTCAAAAGAAGGTGATTCACTGTCCCACTCCGTTTTGTAGTAGTAAGTCATGTAATCGTCATACTCTATTTCCAAAGGCTCACAGCGCAGCTTTAAATCATGAAGCGAATAGTCCGCATCATCACTCCCTGCTGTAACAAATCGAAAATTAAAATTCAGAGTTACACTTAACTGAATTTCTGTCACCGGAGTTTTGAATACGAACAAAGCCGGTTCGGTTTGTAGATGGGCTATTCCTAGCCCTGCTTGAGTCTTTTCAAAATGCGCAACTGCCGGCTCTAGTTGGCGTTCAACTCTATTTAACTGTCTGGCAGAGAATTTCAGCACAAGTAAAACGTTATCCTAAGGTTTGAATGTTAAAATGGGAAGCGAGGTATTCAGCGCGTATATCGCTTATCCCAAATTCCGCCGGGGATGTCCTTGAAACCGCAGGCGCTTCCTGAGTGCAAGAGCAGCGCGGGAGATAAAACTGGTAAGCCGAAGCAATATGGCGAAGCCAGTAATTCTATTTTGTATAAGGTGCGATCCTCAAATCTTGCGGCATTTTCTGAAAGCCTCTGCCGGATTCACGGGGTGTTAAAGTGTGCTTTGTCTGTCCGCAATAATCTCTGCAACGCCGGAAAATTGAAGTAAAATACAGGCTGCATGCTCGAGCAACCAAAGCATATCAGCAGCAGCTATGACGCTGCTCTCTATGGCTTGAGGAATGATGTCTTGATGATGTCTAGCCTCACTGATCGGATTCTTCAGACCGCTTTCGAAGCTTTTCTAGCCCGCAACGGCGAGCTCTGCGACCAGGTAGTTGCGGAAGACGAGGAAATCGACACGCTGGAAAAGCAGGTCGATCAAGAAGGAGTCGGCTTGTTAATTCGCTTTCATCCGGTGGCCTCCGATATGAGGGAGGTCGTTTCCGCAATGAAAGTTAGCACGAACCTGGAACGCGTTGGCGACCAATCCGTTACCATTGCCCGAAGAGCGAAGCGTCTAAACGGCCGGTCTTTGGTGAGCGAAGTCGCTTTGCTTGAGCCGGCCTATCGACTAGCGCTAGCGGTTTTTCGCGATAGCATACGCGCTTTTGCAGAAAGAGATTGCGCGCTCGCGCGGACGCTGAAATCCCGCGATAAGGAGTTGGACGCGGTCACGACCGATATCGGTGAAAGGCTTGTAGTCCGGGCTACCGCGGACCCGGAAAACGTGCCCAGTTATTTGGATCTCATTTTTATCGGTCGCGCCCTCGAGCGAATCGGGGACCATGCAACCAATATTGCCGAGGATTCGTTTTGGCGCGATCAAGCCACGGATATCCGGCATACTCACAAAGAGAGCGAATCTTTGCCTTAGGATGCGGGTGCCCTAATCGATTCGGCTTGGTCAAGAGGCGGCACAACTTTGTGCGACCAGCTGCCGCTCAGGACCGGACCGTGAAACCAAGAATGTACAAGCTTCCGACAAAGGCCCCTAGGTTTCGTCCAACTAAAGAAGTCTCGGTTATGGCCTGGATAGAGGACTCTGCCGATGGCGTTCTGCTGGTGCGCCAGGCGGCAGGATTTAAGCTTTGGACGCTCCCAGGCGGTAAGGTCAAACCAGGTGAATCGCTAGTCAGCGCGTTGAAAAGAGAAGTTAAGGAGGAAACAGGCCTGCGTATCCAGGTTGGTTCTCTTTTGGGAGTGCTAGATCGGCGCGATAAAGACGCAATCACATTGCTTTTCGCGGCAATCCCGAACAAGCGATCAAGTAAGGTCAAGCAGAAGCAAAAGGAAATTAAGAAAGCGACCTTTCGAATATCTCTGCCGAACAAAGCTTCCCCATCCGCTAAATACTTCTGGTCTGTCAGGAGAGGCCCCGTCAAAAAAGCTCCGAAGATTCGCGCCTCAACCCATCAATTTCCGACGACGCTGCTCTAACTGATCGGGTCGACCTTATCTCGGTCAACCGGTTCATGAGCGTCAGGGATCGATCGAGGAAAAATCCTCAAGCGAGATAAGAAACCGTCCAAGAAGTTCCGTGACGCGATTAAGATCTTGCAAGAAGAACCGGCGGATGCCAACGCAATCCTGCATATGACCTATTGAGGAACGAGGAGTATACAGGAGGCTATGTCCACCAGCTATTTTACCGAGCGGACGGTCTTGATTACAGGGGCGTCTGCCGGAATGGGCTACGAGTTTGCGCATCAGCTCGCGCCGTCGGTGAGCACGATAGTCCTGACAGCTCGCCGCAACGATCGCTTGGAAGCACTTGAATCGGAACTCAAGGTGATCAATCCCAAGCTGAAGCTGTTCAGTCACGCTTTGGACCTCCGCGACAAGGATGAGCTGGAACGGTTCTGCGATTGGTTGGATAACAGCGGTCTGGTCATCGATTTGTTGATCAACAACGCCGGCCTGGGCGATCACGGACCATTCGCCAACAGCGAATGGGCACGGGTTAACTCCTTGCTGCAGGTTAACGTGTACGCGTTGACTTACCTTACTTTCAGAGCTCTACCCGGCATGAGAAAGGCCGGACGCGGCGCGATCCTCAACGTGAGTTCGATCGCCAGCCTGCTTCCTTTGCCCAACAATGCGGTCTACGCAGCCACTAAAGCGTACGTGACCAGCCTCAGCGAGGCCCTGCGGGCAGAGCTGCGCTCGTCCAAGATTTCCGTGACGGCGCTCTGTCCCGGACCTGTCTCAACAGAATACCTGTCAAATGCCACCCGAGCAGGTGACCGTGAAGGCCACACTGCTCCGGACTACTTTCTTGTGTCTGTCAAAGAGGTCGTCCGGCAAGGGCTGCGGGCCGTAGCCAAGGATCGCGCCAGAGTGATCCCTGGCGGTGTCGTGAATTTGGCGATGACAGTAATCGCCTTCCTCCCGATGTTCATTAAACGACTGGTGTACAGCGCACAGGTGAAGCGTCGGCAGCTACACTGAATCGCTCAGAAAACTCATTCGCCGGCCGCGGAAGAAGCATCCGGGCTATTTCCTGCCAAACCGATTCTCGGTCCCGTTCACCAGGCGAACTAGGTTGCTGCGATGACGCCAGATCGCCAAGGCCGCCATTAAGACGGAAAATCCAACCAGCGGTGGAAAATCGGGTTCAGTGTTAGCGACAATCAAGATGACGGCAATCGGCAGGGCGGCCGCCGCGCAGATCGAAGCCAACGACGTGTACCGACCGATAAAAAAGACTACCATCCACACCACCCCAAACGACACAAACGCCAGGGGTGAGAGGGCAAGAACCGCTCCAGCCAAAGTGGCAATCCCCTTGCCACCTTTGAAGCGAAGCCAGATGGGGTAATCGTGCCCGAGGACGCAGGCGATTCCAGCGATGACGCTTCCCAGCACGGGATTGACCTGGAAATATGCAGCAATCAGAGAGCCAAGCTTCACAGAAAGCAAACCTTTGAGAAAATCGCAAAGAAAGACGACGTAGCCCCAGTTCTTGCCCATCACCCGGTGGACGTTAGCCGCTCCAATATTTCCGCTGCCCTGCTGGCGGATATCAATTCCTTTTGCTCGTGCGAAGAGATAACCCCATGGGATCGAACCGATGAGATAACTGGGAACAACCATCAGCAACCAAGTCATACGCCGGGAATGTCCATAAGGAGGTTGAATGAATGAAAATGATTGGAGGAAGTCTGTAAAATGAAGACTGGGAAGAAGGAAAACAGGGGTCGCGTCTATGGGGGCTATTGCCCAATTTACCTCGCACAGCAAGGACACAAACGTCACGAAGACTGAAGATTCGAACCAAGATTTCAGCTCCACCTCCGCTTCGCTTCCTCCGTCGTCCCGCTAACGCGGACTATGGCGGACAAGACGGCGCGACAAGGCTTCTTGGGGCCCTTTCTGTGAACCTTCAACGTGGCTTGAGACAATGCACTTTCGTTGGAAGCGGATGGAGGTTACGAGCACCCAGGTCCGGAATCGAACTAGGATTCAGATCTTCAACAATGCGCGCACCGCCTTTAATTTTCTTTGCAGATCGCGGGGCGAATCACTAGGGAAAGGAAAATGGGGGTCGCGTCTATGCAATATAGAACAGTTCGCCTTTAGCTTTGCTTTTTGTATTGGACGCCAAGGGCGCCCAACAGCTTGGGATCAATCTTTCCGGTAGCCGCTAACCCATGATCCGCTTGATACTGGCGGATCGCTTGCTGCGTGTCAGAACCAATCACACCATCGATTGACCCTTGATAATACGATTGCTCGGCCAGTTTGGATTGCACCGACATAGCCAAGTCGGTCCAGTACTGAGACCCGTATTCAGATCCATCTTGAGATCCGTACTGCGAATTGTCCCCAGGCGGGTCGTCATAGGAGGGATAGTCACCGTAGTAGGGATAGTAACCGTAATAACCCCAAGGGTACCACCAGTCCCACCAAGGACCCCACCACCACCCGAAGCCAAACGCCGCGAAGTCAAACCCAACGAAGAAATTATTCCGGAAAAAGAATTCGCGTTGCTCGCGTCCCTCGCGCTCCTCACGCTCTTCGCCTTCCCGGCCTGCCCTCCCACGATCTAATGCCTGGTCTCTTCGGTCAACGCTCCGGTCCGCTAAGCCATGGCTATCACGGGATTGGTCCCTGCGATCAACCGAGCGATCACCCCGATTGGAGGATCGGGCAACGTGACGGTCTCCAGACGCCAGATGCTGGTGCTGAGCAAAGTGATTCGTTCCGTTGTGGCTAGAGAAACCGGATGACATCGCCGGGCGACTGCGCATCGCCATCCCTCGCCCGCCGAACCCTCCTCTGCCCATGCCGCCCATCCGCATGCCTCCCATACCGTGACCGCCACCCATCCCGTGTCCCCCGCCCATTGGACTCGCACCCGCCGTTTGCACGGGAATAGCTAACGCTGCGGCCAGGGCTGCTGGCAGCAACCAGCGAAATACAACTGACCCGCTCATAAAACTACACTCCGTGAGAAAGCTACTGGCAACTTTCTCGGGTTACTGGCTTAAAGTGTGTGTTTTCCCACGGCTCGCCGAACCGGACTTTCTTTTAAGGAGCAGCCGATTCGATGGCCCATCGTAAAAGCGGTTCAGCGATTTGCCCACTGCCAGTCGAGGCACAATCGTACTGAACCGCCTCCAACTGATAGGACTCCCGTTTACAAATCTTATTCCGAAATTGCGCAAGTTCAACTTGTGCTGCGCTTTGGATAAAGCGAAAAAGAAGCGGTACCCTTTCTTGCACCATTTGACCGCTTGCGCCAATTTTCGGGAATAAATGCGAGCTACCTTGGTTACTCTATATGGAGAAGTCGATCAGGACTTTCATCACACGCCTTGAGGCGTTTCCCCCAAAAAGAAGACGAAATAAATGTCAAAATTTATCCGATCACTACTGCCGGGCCTACTATTTTTCGGCCTGATCATAAGTGTGAAATCCGCCGGAGCTGCCGCGGGCAGTCTTGATCCGACGTTCGGCCGCGGCGGCGTAACCGCGACCAACTTTGTGAAGCTCAGCTATGTGATCCCCTACTCGGTTAAATTGCAGCCTGATGGCAAGATCCTCGTGTTAGTTGAGACGGGAGCTGGCAAGGCCGAGATATTACGGTATACGTCTACCGGCACATTAGATGTGACCTTCGGTCACAAGGGAATCGCACAGTTGCCGACCAACTTCACCATCTTTGGTTCGATGGTACTCCAATCGAATGGCCAAATCGTTATGGCCGGTGAAGTCGCGGATCCGAACACCGGTGCGGCCGCATTCGGATTAGAGCGCGTTAACCCCAACGGAACCGTGGACACGACTTTCGGGACTAATGACCTGGCGGTCGCAAGTATGGGCTTCCCCGGAACCGAGGCCGTCCTCGTGATGCAGCCTAACGGGAACATCCTTCTAGGCGCCCAGCTTGAACCCATCGGCCGAGGCCTCCCCTTCCACACCGCCTTGGCACGCTTCAGTTCTACCGGCACGTTGGATACGACCTTTGGCAGCGGTGGGACAGTCTCCGTGCCTGCAGTCGGCGGTTGTTCTGCTCTGGCAGTGCTCTCTACCGGCGAGATCCTGGTTGTTAATGGGAACGCGATCGCGCAATTCACCACGGACGGAAGTCAAGAGTCAACGGTCACCGGAGGAACTATCGTCGCCAGCGCCGGGAGCGAGAATCCTTCCATTACCAGCGTTTTCCAACCTAACGGCGCCTATATCCTTGCCACGGCGGTCTCGATCGGTCCAGGTCGCAATCATAACATTGCCACGGAGGTGCTTCGATTCGACGCCACCGGCACCCCGGACTCAACCTTCGCAAATCCGATCTTCCGTTTCACCGGGAATGGCGGGAGCGGCGTCGAAGACGTACCCAATGGGATCGCCGTTCAAGCCAACGGAGATATTCTGGTAGTAGGAGCTCATAGCACACCCTCAAGCGCTTTAAACGGTCTGGCCCGATTAACTCCTAGCGGCAGCTTCGATCCCACATTCGGCACTAACGGAATCGTAACCAACAGCGTTCCTACCGGCACCGGAGGACTCGAAGGAGTCGTTATCCAGCCTGCTGATGGTAAGATTGTTACGGTCGGAGTAGCGAATAATCTGACGGAGTTGACCCTTAGCCGGTATCTTGGCCAATAGGGTTATCTGAGGAAGGAAAATAGGGGGCGTCCATACAAAACACACAGCAGCCAGGTTTTGAACGATGGACCTGGGCCCGAATATAAGTCGACCTTACGCAGGTTGAAGCGGCAATCCGTCCTGCGCTGATGCCCGCCGGCGCGCTTCCAACCTTTTGTACAGGCGCGCCCCCCCATCCTGCAGCCCTTGATGGGATCAACGGCGAGATGAATGGCCTGTTCGGGGCCATATACCGCCTGCATGGCCCGTAGGATCCCCATTGACATGGAGGGTGAGGTCGCAAACTTCGCGAGGGTCCCGCTGCAACTTTAGCCCATTAGTTAGGTTCAAGGGCTAGCCGAGATTTTGACGAAGACGCGCAAGCTGCCAGCGCCGACAGGTAGCGGGATCGCGGCTATGCTCTGATTGTTGGCTGAGAAAACCTCTCCAGAAATAACGTCCGCCCACGTGGAATTCGCATCCGAGGATGGCAGAATGAGATCGGTCGTTTGGTCGGTGGTGGCGGTATTGACCAATGTCACGACACGATTAAGAACACCTTGGAAATAATAGGCGACAGCAGCTGAATTGCTCGTCGGCGGCTGATGGGTCTGGTTGCCGTAGATCAACGCATCTTTATATTGGCCGCGCGACTCGACCAACTTTCGGATATGATCAGCAAAGTCGAAGATAAAGGAGCCCGGCCAGTTGCTACACAGGGCCAAACCATATCCCGCCGCGTACGCCTGATGGAGTTCACCAATGTTTAAGCCGTTACTAAAGACATTCAACTCGGGAATCGCATAGCGGGCCGGCGAGGCAATTAATCGAAATTGATTAGCTGCGCGTTCGGCGAAATTCGATCCGAAGTCAGCGTCCAATCCTCCGTCCCAGTGCCGGGCGATCGGCCCAGCCGTGGTCTCTCCCATCACCACGCCGTCTTGCTTGATTCTCTGCACTTCGCCGCGAATGCGATCTACGAGCGCCAACACGCCCTGTGCCCATTCTTGAGCCGAATGTACAGTGTCGTCGTTCTGCATTTTGAATCGCCGATTCATCCGCCAGCCGTAGGAATCCAGGTAGATACCGTCCACGCCGTATTGCCCAACTAGCCTGCTTACGACGTCGACGATATAATTTTGCCAGGGCACAAAAGGCGCCGCCATTGTGTAATTATCTGTGTAATCCTGATAGACGTTCCCTTCTGGATCGCGAGCCGCCCACGCGAGTCCGTTTACTTCTCCGACGTTGGAATACCGATAGATTATGAACGGCTCGATGTAGACTAGAAGGCGGCCTCCGAGACTATGGATCGCGTCGATCCCCGCCTTGAAAGCGGCTTCGCCGCCGAGGTCAGCGCGAGGCATGTAATCACCTTTGTTCCAATAGGGTACATCGCCTCCTTCATCAGAACCTTCCCAGTAATCGTTCAAATAGACAACGCTCGTCCCGAGCGCTTTCGCCTCAGCCAGCAGGTTCGGCAATTCATTAAATGATTGAATCCGTCCACTTCCTACCGCGAATGCGTCCATGTGGGTGTCACTCCGTTGAATGGCCGCAACTCCAGAGTAACCCGGAGCGATTCCCGGTGGCGTAATTGCCACAGGGCCCGCTCGACCGTCAATTCCGTCTCGCCACGCTCCATCCGAGTCCTCCCAGGTGAGCCAGATACCACCATCTTGTCCGACTACAAACACGTTCCAACGGTTACCGGTTTGGTAGGCCGCAGCGAGCGGTGCGCCGGCAATTGCCAGCCCAGCCGTTGTAATCGGAACAGGGTTACGACCGTCGATACCATCACGCCAGGCGGAATCGCCGGTTTCCCAGGTAATGGAAATCGCGCCGTCGAAACCAACAGCGAAAACGTCGAGCTGATCAGCGCTCTGTTGCCCAGCCGCCAAGTGGGCTCCGGGCGGCGCGAATTGTTGTGGAGTTACCCGCAGCGGTACGCGAGCATCATTGCCATCTCGCCACGCGCTATCGGCGCGCTCCCAAGTTACCCAGACAGCGCCGTCGTAGCCAACCACGAATACATCGAGTTGATCGTCGCGCTGTTTCGCTGCGACTAACGGAGAGCCCGGTGGCGCCAGCCCGGGCGGAGTCACCCGAACCGGTGGATTAGACCCTCCGTCGCGCCAATTGCCCAGTGCGCTATCGGCATCACTCCAGGTCAACCAAATCGCACCATCATTGCCAACGACGAACACGTCGAACAAGCCCAGGCGTTGCTGTGCCGCTGCCAGATGCGCGCCGGCTGGAGCCAGTCCGCTGGGACTGATACGAAGCGGATCGTTTCCGTTGTTCCCATCGCGCCAGGTCGAGTCATCCTTTTCCCAAGTGACCCAAATTGCGCCATCATTGCCAACGTAAAAGACATCGAGTTCATTCCCCGGCTGCTGGTATGCGACCAGCGGTGCACCCGGCTGCGTAACATCCACCGGTGTGACCCGCGCAGGCGTACGACCGTTCCTAGTATCTCGCCATGCGCCATCGCCAGCCTCCCACGTCACCCAGACAGCGCCGTCATTTCCCACAGCAAAGACATCGAGCTGGCTATCGTTCTGTTTCGCGGTTGCAATCTGCGCACCTGCAGGAGCGAAGCCGGCTCCGCTGACTTGGACAGGACTGTTTCTTCCTCCCGGGCCCAGCCCATCACGCCACGCCCCGTTGTTATCCTCCCAAGTATTCAAGATCATTCCCGCCGCCAGGGACTGACTCGGATAGGATAAATAGATGCTTCCCGCTCCGCCGGGCGGACATGCGTAGATCGCGCCCGCTTCCCTAAACCAAATCGGAATCTGCGGGAAGTTCCACTTGGTCCGATGCGACGAACTGTAAAAGTCGACGGCAGCGTGCCAGTCGCCACTATGATGGACACCAATCGCGAGCGTGGGCAAGGTTACGGTTTGTCCCGATGCGATCGTTGCAATCCAAAAGGCTACTACCTCAGCCTGCGAGAGATTGAATTGAAGTGGGGCGATTCCGTTCAAAACGTCGCCGTTTGCATCCGCAAAGAAAACTCCGCCGCCTCCATCACCGTCGTAGAGGCTGGCTAGTTCCATGTTGTTCATGGACTCTGGTAATCCGACTCCAAGATTCACTGGCATTCCCAAGAGTGAACCCGCATACAATGGCGCAAGCGAACCGATCTCGGTTGGAACCAGGCCCATCTCCAGCCCTAGATTCTCGCCCGTTACCAGGCCTCGGATCTTTGGCATCACCACGCGCAGGAATATCGGGTCTCCACCAGCTTTCGTATTAGTTACACTCAGCTGGACGGTTGCCGCGAGCGCGCCGGCCGCGAGCGACACGGTGAGGCGAAACGCCAGCGTCTCGTGCGACGCTGAAGCAATGACCGAGAAACTTCCAGCTGCGCCGATCGACACGCCGTCTACCGTTACGCCAGTATCGCTCTGATAGGCCTGGCCATTGTCCACAGCGAACTCGAACAACATCGACGCAGACGACAAATACTGATGTCCAGTCACTTCATCGCGAATACTGGCGATCGAAATGCCCCCGTTTTGGGGCACGTCGAATTGCAAAGAGAGGTTCTCATTGCTGACCGTTTCCATAAGGTGAGTAGAATTTCCCTTTTCTTCTCCCATATCCGCTGTCATTAGGCGAGCTAATCAATGGCTTTTAGTTTTGCCGTCACAACCATGAAAGATCAGTAAAACCACTCGTAGGCGAAACCTAGATCTGGATCGATAGGTTGCCTGTCCGACCTCGGTTTACTGTCATCCATATAGGTTGCCACCCGATAGGGCGCCATGGTCTGTTCTCCGGCCGTACCAGCGAGGTCAGAGCACGCGGCCAACCCAATCCACGAAACTACTGGAACCATCAAGAATAATCGATGGATGGAACTGGTTTCTCTTTTTTTCATCATAGTTAACTACCGTTCTGCATCGCTCTTTATTCCCTGGTGCCAGGGCCCAGTCGACAACCAAAGGTCACTGCCTCGCGACCCTCCTTCATGAGCGTCGCGGCGTCCCGCAGTTGACTCTCCTCATCCTCCCAAATTGGCTGATCACTCCTAAAAGGCAGCGTTGAGCTGAATCGCCCGGTTCTGGCATATCAAATAACCGATCAAGGACTCTTCTGATCGCTGTTGCCCGGTGAATCATCTCTCAGAAGTCCGAGACGCCTCAGAAATGAGCGTCGCGGGACACGATGCGTATTCGGCCTAACTGATTCGGTTTTGGTTGCAACCGAGCGTGTCCGATAGCACTCCGTGCGAAGTAGTTTCTGTACTTTCATACATTGGTGTATTTTCGGAGGGTCAATTGGTTTTAGTGTGTCACAGTTCTGAGCGTCTCCGTTAGGTTTCAGAGAAGAAGTGCCATCACCTGACACCTCGAAGTTGCTGAGCAATCGTCTCTTCGCCGTCTGAACCTCACCGACAAATGATAGAAGTGACTGCATAAGAGAAATCCGTCCTTTCGAATGGCGACTACCCATCGGTTATTCCTCCTTTAATCCCAGCAATGGTACCGCCTATAGTTATCTACCATTCTGTGCTTTGGCTTATTCCCCGATAGAAGGAAAATAAGGGTTGAGCGGACTGCCAGGAAGCGCAGCCTGCCGGACCGTTCGGACCTTTCAGTGGCACTACCGTTATCGGCGTTGACGTCGGCCAGGTGAACGGTAGCCCGGTTCAAATTTGGGAGTGGATTACCGAAACTACGACCGCCATCGGGTTGAGAACCTGGACGATCGACCAAACCGGAAACGTCATTGCTTCTAGTAACTACGGCCCGTTCTGAACCAGTAGTTTAGTTTGTTCCGCTCCTGCGCGTCTAGCGCAGGAGCGATTTTTCCCAGGTTAGTTAACTTTCACACCTAATGGACTCGGGGCTTCGAAGCGTTGCCGTCAGCAGTGTGAGCGCGCCTGCGCATTTGGCCAGAGCGCTTCTTGCCAAAGTCACTAGGCTAAAACGGACCAAGGCTCGAAGCGTCGATAACTACTCCGCTCGGCTTCCAGTTAATGCGTCACACAGATTCCAGCGCGGCTTGGGCGCAGTTCGCGGTTTCCCATCGATCCAATAGTCAATCTGGGTCTGTCGAAAACCGGCCGTTGTCTTTAACTTCAGCCATTGATTGAGGTATTCGCGGAAGTCCTGGGCGCCGGGAGGGAGCAAGAAAGCGAACGGGATGGGCGCGCCTAAATCGGACGGTTGAACGGCCGTAAATCCCGGGTGTGCCGTCGCCCAGGCACTCGCTTGTTCCAGGGTCCAGACCGCCGCATCGATCTTTTCTCCGAGCTCGGATAAGTTATTATAGTTGGGCACGAACTCCACAGCCGCTCTCGGAAAAAGCTGGTGCACCAACGAGATTAGAGCCGGACCGCCGAACGCCGCCAGTTTCAGATGAGGCATGGCGATAACAGACGCGCCGTTGACAAATCGAGTGGCTTGCTCGGATCTCACGATCAAAGCGATCGGACTTTCAAAGTAAGCATCGCTAACCTCCAGTGACCCTAAGCGCTCCGTGGTCACGTAGATGCCCGCGATCGCCAAATCAAATCGGCCGGTTTGCAAATCTTGGCTAAGATCTTGCCATTCATACGGAATTAACTCGAGCTTCACATTTAGGTCACGAGCAAGCTGATAAACGTAAGAAACATCGAGTCCGACCAGCTCACCGTGATTATTGAGATAACAGAACGGGATCACATTTGGATTATAGCCGACGCGTAAACTGTCGCTGGCGCGAATGGCCGCTAGACTGCTGGCGGTCTGGGTAGCAACGGGACTCTTAGAGGCGGCCGAATACACAGTGACGTCGAGGTTCCGGGTTAGTCCTGGCGCCAACGTGTAAGTCAGCACGGTCTCAGCTCGCTGGGGAAATAGGTTTGCCCGGAACCCGATTCCTACCGCAATGGTAACGCCGATGAGCAGGATGCTGATAACTCCCACCGCGCAAAAACTCATTACCCGACGAAATGAGGTTTTCCCGAAATAAATCAGTGGGATGACACAGGTAACAAAACCAAATCCCATTACCGACAAAAGGATCTGAGGATAACGCGTCAGCGTCCAGGTCTCGATGTAGATGTTGAGTACTGAGTCCGGGAGGTGGAGCCATTTACTAATAAAGATGATCGAATCGATGGTCGAACTCGGCGTTCCAAAACAGGATAGCAACGTGAGCAGCGGGAGTAGCAGTTGCTGAGCCAGGCTAAGAAAAGTGGTGGAGGTATAGGCCGCGTAAAAAATGAAAAGATAGACAAAATAGTTTCCGAGCTGTGCCAGCACGTACCCTAGCGACAGCGTCGTTTTGATAACGCTGGCGGTTTCCTCGGTTTGCGGGCAACCGGTCCGTTCGCTGATCCGCTGGGCAAGGCGTTCTACGTAAGGCACAGACACCACCGGTAGAGTGGTTGCCAGCGTAAGCACGAGCCCTGGCTGCAGCTCCGCCAGAATTTCGCGATAAGAAACCGGCGCAACGATCGCAAGAACCGCTGGTAAAATAATAAACCCGATGATCGCGGATCCAACGACAAACAGACCGATATAGACCAACAGCCCGCTGATCTGACCGGCTTGCACCGTGCCGGCAGTGCCGGCAAATAGGGCAAAGACTCCGATTGGAGCGAATTTAACAGTCCAACCCCAGATCTTCACACTAGCCACCCGGATCGCTGCCAGGATTTCGAGAAACGTTTGTTTTCGTTCGACTGATTGAATGCCGACTCCATAAGCGAGAGCGAACAGCACGACCGCCGGTACGTAGTTACGGCTCAGTGCATCGAAAATATTGGCAGGAATTAAGACTGACAGCAGGTCGCTTTTCTCTTGAGGGGCGACCGGGACCAGGCTGGTGGGCGCAGGAGGCAAAGGGATCGCGTGCCCGAGTAACCAGATTACTCCGAATGTGAGCACCCAAACAAAAAGATAAGCTGGCCAGGTCGCTCCGAACAACTTTCGCGACAAGGCTGGGGTCAATCGGCCGAGCCCCTCGAGCAGCGAGCAGAGAAGGTAAGGATAAATCGCGACCTGGAGCATCATCGCGTAAGCGGACCCGACCGGAATCAAGGCCGAGGTTCGTTCACCAAAAACGATTCCGGCCAGAATACCGGCCACGGCGGCGACCATCACCCACATCGGAAGCGGAATCGAGCGAAGCGATCCTTGATGTGCGTGAACTTGGTGCGGTGGCTTGTTCATGCGTCCCCAGGCATCGATTGCGTAGATAATGCGGAGTAACTAGCCGTTGTTCAAGACTAACCGGGTCAGGTACGAGAGTCCGACTACGTACTTCGACGTATATACAGGCTAAGCCTTTCTCGCTATGAATTGCCACTTCTCACCGATAAGGCGTGAGGCCGTTTGGGGAGTCCTCTAGTCTCATGAGATGAATCGACGCCAGTTCCTGGATGGTCTAGCTAAAGTGGTCGTGGCCGCCGGGTGCTTCCCGGTCGCGGCCGTAAGGGCTGCGCTTAGCTCGGTTGCCTCCGCGATTCCTTTGCGGTCAGGTTCGATCAACGAATTGCGCGCGGCGATAACGTCGAGCGAAGGCACCATCTTCGTCCCGGGAAACCAGCCAGCGGATATATTCAAGGTCTTTAACTCTCGAATTACCACGGTTCCGCAGGTGTTAGTTCGCTGCAAAACTCCGGACGCGATCAGCAAATCCTTACAATGGGCCCAACGTTTCGGCGTACCGCTGCGAGCTCGCTCCGGTGGACACTCTTATGAAGGTCTATCTCTGGTTGACGGTATGGTTATCGATGTTCAAGAGCAGAACCGCATCTCGATTGATACCGAAGCCAAGGTGGCTGGCATCGGCGCAGGCGCGCGTTTGAGCGACATTAACGCCCAACTCTTTACTAAAAAATTAGGCCTTTCCGCCGGATCATGCCCCAGAGTCGGCATAGCCGGACTCACCTTAGGAGGCGGGCACGGTCTCTCATCCCGAAAACTAGGATTGACGTGCGACAATTTGCGCTCGCTGAAAATGATAGACGCTTCCGGTAATCTGCTCCAAGCCAGCGCAAATGAACATCCCGATCTATTTTGGGCTTCTCGCGGCGGCGGTGGCGGGAACTTCGGCATAGTGACAGAATTCGAGTTTGATGTTCACCCTGTGAATAACGTGCTGGTCTTCTACCTCGAATGGAAACCGGTGATGACGGCTCGTGTTCTGGCGCCATGGCAAGAGATTGCGCCCGTCGCTCCCGATGAACTCACGTGTCATCTAACCATCGACATTGGCAAGACCGGCATCCAGGCGTTGCATTGTGGAGGGCAGCTATTACCAAAATCGCCCGGTGAAACGCCGTCCGTTGCCGATCTGAATCGAATGCTAAGTCCACTATTAGCCATCCCACATACTTCATATACGCCGATCCCGAGAACCTTCCTGGTGGCCGCAGAGCATTTTTACGGGAAAGACCCAAAACAGATTTATTTTAAAGCAAAATCAGACTATGCGGATCAACCGCTCGGTGCGGCTCAGCTTGCTGATATGGTGAAGCGTCTGAACCAGCCGAAGTGGCCGTCCGGTAGCCAGGGAGCCGTCAGCGTGATCTTCGAAGCCTATGGAGGCGCGATCGGGCGAGTGGCGTCGGATGCGACCGCTTTTCCGCATCGAAAACAGACTCTTTATTGCGCGCAGTATTACGCAGAATGGTCGGCAGCCGAACAAACCAGCAACCGGCTGAAACAATTGAACTATGTTTACGAGTCGATCCACCCGAATTTTTCGGGGTATGCTTATGTTAACTACGCTGATCTCGACCTCGAAGATTGGCAGAGGGCCTACTATCGCGAAAATTTGACGCGTCTTCGCCAAGTTAAATCCACGTACGACCCGACGAATGTCTTCAATTCGCCGCAAAGCATTCCACCCGCCTAGCGGAATGAGGCACAATTCCAGGGGTGGGTCAAAGTAATCAGTATTCAGTGCGTCAGTAATCAGTAATGAGGAATCAGTAAGAGACTCGCAAGGGGTCGTTCGAGACCAGATTAGCGCCTGGTGAGTTCTCTATCCGCACTAGGGTAGCATGCGACGCCCGACAAAATTTCAAACTTAAAAGGGCTACTTGGGATTCTGGTGAGGAATCTTCGGGATGACCTTGGTCCAGCGATTAGCCGTCACGACCTCCTGAACTTCTGAACTCCGGCAACTCCTGAACTCCTCTTTCTCATTCCTCACCGTCGTAATAATCCAGCGGTTCAGAGCGGACCACTCGTCCATCGGGGTAGACTGTCGTCCACTTATTACTGTCGGGATAATGACAGGTGTCGCCAATTGGATTGTCGGCGACGATGTAGAAAATCAGATCTTGGGAGCCGGTATTGCTGATTTGATGAGGTTCGCCGGGCTGAAAGATGAACGCGTCGCCCGGTTCGATCGGTGTGGTCCCTTCAACGTGCCGGACAATCCCTTGGCCCGAAACGACCTGGTAGAATTCCCATTGAGAGCTATGTGAGTGATAAGGGCAATTGGTTTTCCCTGGTGGTATCCTGCAAAGTTCGATATCGAACGGGTGCCGCTCGTTCAAGTCGTTAGACTCCGGTTTACGCCCTAACGCTACGGAAACTTCTTTACTGACGCCGCCAAATTTGCCTTTAGGCGAAGCCCAGGGCTGCTCACTAACATCTTTGAGGTTAATCTTACGCATAGGACTTGGGTTTGCTTCGAGGCGGATGGACAACCAGAGCCGACAGGATGCTGTACCGAGGCTAGAGGATGCAGCCATGCAACGGCAATGCTTTCGGGTGTATCTAGCGTGAAAAACTCGTAGTGTCGGGAACGAGAAGTGAACCGTGAAACCTAGAACATCAATGAAAACCTGGTTAACTGCGGTCTCGCAGACCCTGGTTGTGCTGATCTATTCCTCCCTGATCTCCTCAGCAGATCAGGCGACGCAACCGAACCCCTCCCCTTCAGCTTCCCCAGGAGGCGGTCCACCCGAAAACCCTTACTATTTGACTGGAAACGAGGATGTCTGGAGAACCTTTCCCTCGAAACCGGCGCTTGGATCATCCGTCGACCAAACGGACCTTCTAATCACGCTCTCCCTTCAGGCTTCACGAACTGATGATCAAAAGAATGAAGCGTACCAAGATAAAAGTTATACGATCAAGCTCGTCACCGACGTGATCGACCCGGGTTTCGCGACGAAATATCCTAATACGTTCGGCGTGCTATGTAACGCAGATATCGACTCGTACTTCGTCAACTCAATGATCAAAAGTCATAACGGCCGGTTACGACCCTACGTCCAGCATCCAACTCTGGTTGTACCGCTGTTCGCTGTCAGTGACTTTAGCTATCCAAGTGGGCACGCGACCGGAACTGAACTCCAGGCGCGTATCCTAGGAAAATTGTTTCCGGCCCAAAGCGACGCGTTGTTGAATCGTGCTCGGCAAATTGCCGACAGCCGGGTAGTGGCTGGAGTTCATTACGCCAGCGATACGGAAGCGGGTTTGGCTTTAGACGACCTGATTTTCAGTCAACTGGAAACAAAACCGGAGTTTCAAAAAGATCTGGCCGCAGCGGCCGATAAAGATCAGATACCCGCAAAATAATAACGCCGGCAACGCCGTGATCGACAACGCTGGGAAAGGTCCATGGCGGACCACCACCCAATCGGAGGGGCGCTGCAATCGGCGGTCGCAGGGTCATGCGTTGATTAAATCAGGACGCGTGCAGAAACCCAGGGTGCGACAAAGGCGGCGCCCTCGAGCGCGTGGCAAAACCGAGGATTTTGTCATAGTCCACGATGTCGGCACATCACCGCAATCCCGCGATTCAACATCGTCTCCGCAGATCGCCATGGACGGCTCACAGAAGCTTCCTCAACGGCTTTTGTCCACGGTCCGCGACAGTCTCAAGCTGAACCACTCTTTCGAGCACATCGCGCTCGTGATCGCGGGGTGGATGGTCTATGTGTCCGGGATAGACGAAGCGGGTCGAGCAATTGAAGTCCGGGATCCTTTAGCAGCGGTTCTTCGCCGGCGCTCTGATTCTGCCGGAGCCGATCCCGCTGCCCGAGTGCGAGCGCTCGCTAACATCGAAGCCGTATTCGGCCAAGACCTGCCCGCCAGTGAGCCGTTCATCACGGCGGTTACCGGCGCCTATAGGGCCCTGCGGCGGGATGGCGTCCGTCAGGCCATGGCAAACCTGCGATGGTTTGGTCACCCTCAGTAATCACCCTCGAGCCTCAGCGGATGCGAAGGTTGGGGGCAGTGCCGTCCTTTGGATCGGCGAAATCGGTGTTGGGCAGCAAGGGGAACCAATGAGGCCGGCCCGGGTCACGATCGTAAGGGTAACCGCCCAGTGAACGATACAGTTCGGCGTACGTTTCTAATTTTTCGCGATCCAGGGTGACGCCAAGGCCGGGGCCGTGAGGAACGGCGATACGACCGTGCTGGTAATGCATTTTACCGCCCGCGATCACGTCATCGAGCAAGTGATGGTAATGGGCGTCAGCTGTGAAAACGAGATTGGGTAGAACCGCGCCCAGGTGAAGCATCGTGGCCAGCTGAATGCCGAGCTCACCCGATGAATGCACCGAGATGCCTAACCCGAAGGTGTCACAGATCTGGGCAGCCCGGACGCACGCTCGGATTCCGCCCCAAAAGGTTGTGTCCAACAGGATCACATCGACGGCGGGGTCACGGACATTTGTCGCCAGCTGTTCGAAATCGACGACGACGGTGTTGGTCGCAAGCGGGGTAGAAATCTTTTCGCGTAGGCGACGCATTCCGGCCAGACCCCAGGTTGGATCCTCGAAATAATCGTTGCGCAACCCCGCTATCGCCTGGCCGAAACGGAGCGCTTGTTCAACGGAGAGCGCGGCGTTGGGATCATAGCGTAACCTGTCGGCCGGGAACGCATCGGCGAGTGCCCGGTAACACTCCAGTTCATAATCGGGATCAAAAACGCCGGCCTTCAGCTTGTGCGCCGTAAAACCGTGCTGCGCCTTTAAGGTTTTTGCATGGTCAATCAGTTGGTCGATCGTTCGAACTTCACCCAAACCGGTTTCGGCGTCGGCGTAGCGATAGAATAGGTAGCTAGCGAATCCAACCTCATCGCGTACCCGCCCGCCGAGCAGCTGATAGACCGGTACGCCGAGCTTTTTACCAATGATATCCAGGCAAGCGAATTCCAGGGCAGCGTGCAACTGGGTCCGATTGTTGTAGAGGGAGGCTGTCGGATTGCAGATAGCATAGCGCATCCGGTTCAGGTCAAACGGATCATGTCCGACGAGGTAGGTTTTCAGCCCGGCAAAAGCTAAGGCAGCGCTTTCTCCCCCACCCCCCATCTCGCCGAGACCGGTGATGCCTTCGTCGGTATCGACTTCCACAATCGTGCGAACAAAACGGCCCCAATGCGCGCCGTTGCTGTGGCGCAAGGGCGCTTCAAGCGGGACGGTGACGGTTGTTGCGCGGATATCAGTGATGTTCATCGATCGTCTCTTTCGCTAACCACATTCCCTGTTCTCAGGGGAGTTCAAGGAGTTCAAGGAGTACAAGGAGTACAAGGAGTACAAGGAGTTCAGGAGTTCAGGAGTTCAGGAGTTAGCATGCGGCGCCCGACAAAATTTCAAGCCTAAAAGGGCTACCTGGGATTCTGGTGAGGAATCTTTGGGGATGAACCTTGGTCCAGCGACTAGCCGCCACGACCTCCTGAACTTCTGAACTCCGGCAACTCCTGAACTCCTTCAGCTGTCTCGCTTTTGCGTGAAGAGCCAGGAGAGCAGCTCCGGTTCTGCATACGCCCGATCCCAGGAGTTATGTCCGACACCAGGATATTCCGTATAGCGCGGATGACCGCCGGCTTTCTCGATCCCATTGATCATCATCCGGCTGCATTCAATCGGTACGACCGGATCATCCGCGCCGTGAAACGCCCACACCGGGATATCCTTGATCCGATCGGCATGGCTGGTATCCCCGCCTCCACAGACCGGCATCGCGGCCGCGTATCTTTGCGGGTTCCGAATAAGGGCTTCCCAAGTGGCAAACCCTCCCATGGAAATCCCTGAGAGGTAAACGCGATCCGGGTCGACCGGATACGTTTCCTGAATCATTTCTGAAAGCTCAAGCGCGGTCTGCAAAGGAATCGCGGGTTGCGGCGCTAGCTTCAAAAGGTGCATCTCCTCCCGCGTGCCGGTCCACATGGTGGGTTGGTTGCCGAAATGGGTCGGACATTGTGGCGCCAGCACAAAACAGGGAAACCGGGAGCGAGCATCCGCCCTGGCGAATCTTCTCGCCCCATTGGCTAATTGCTTTAGGTTTTCATTTCCGCGTTCACCGGAGCCGTGGAAAAAGAGAACCAGGGGATATTTTTCCCCTGCCCTTAAATCAATCGGCAGCAGCAGCCGGTATGGCATTCGCAACTTGGCGGAACCGACAAACTCGTAGGAGCCAAATTCTTCAAGCACCAGGAAACCCGGTGCCACTTGGCGCGCCTTTGTCAAGGGGGGTACGGGGAGTACCAGGAGTTCAGTAGTTCAGGAGTTCAGGAGTGCAGGAGGTCGTAACTACCAGGCGCTCGACCAAGGTTTGCATTCTCGAGTACTGTTTTTGGTCCGAATGGGAGTTTTTGGCTCGCAATTTGGGCTGACGCCCCACGCTGAACTCCTGAACTCCTCAATGCACCATCAGTTGGCTATCTTAATATCTCGTTGATTCGGGTCTGGAAGGCAGGATTTCTCTGGTTGTCAGCAGGTAATGATGAATCCGGGCCTCTTTGCCGGTGTGCAGTTGCAAGAGCTGATCCAGGATCTCGCGTTCCGTCTTCGTCAATCGGCGATCGAGCAGCAGGTATTCACGCCAGGTTGTCACCATGGTCTCCAATCGGAACACCGACCGATCGGCGAGACTGTCGTAAAGGCGAACGCTGGATGCGCCATTGCGCAGATAAGCCAGGCGAAGCTCGCGCGCCAATTCCAGGAACTGACTCCGTTTTTCCTGATCGACAACAATTTCAACGACTGCCGCGATGGGACCGTCGTCGAGACCCGGAGCGTCGGCAAAGGCCGGCGCCGGTTGCGGAAGGGCCGGCTGTACATCAAGCGACTTGATGAAATCAATCGATAGTGGGCCCGCTATACTCAGATTGTAGCAGACAAGCAAGGTTGCGAGCAGAAGCGTGTATTCGAATCCTGTAAATGCCGCCAACGCACCCCATGCCAGGCCGCCAAGAGCGATGCCACCCTGGGAGACCATGAGCTGCGCGGCATTCAAGCGGCCGCGGGTCCAGCCTGGCATCGCTTGCTGGGCTACGACCCAGAGCTCTGAGGCTGCCAGCGTCCAGCCGAGACCGGCAAGCGCGGCAACCACCATGAAGATCTCAAGATTACGGACCGCGGCCATCAGAACGTAGACCACGACCAGCAACAGGCTTGCTAAGGTTGTAACTTGGTTCGGACTATACCGTTCTCGAGCTCGAGGTATCACAAAGACTGCGCCGAACAGTGCTCCGATGGCCATGCTCGTAAAAAGGATCCCCAGATTCGAAGAGCTCAGGTGGAGGGCCTTAAGCCCGACCGCCGGCAGCAACGCCGGAACGACTGAGATCAGCAGTGCGAACAGGAAAGCGCGGATCAGAACAATTTGCATTCCGCGCGTGTACCGGACGTAGCGAAGACTGCCAACGAACGACTCGAGCATGCTTTCCGCTGAGGCTCTCAATCGCTGGTGGGTCCTTCGCCAACGGGAAATTGCCGTGAGCACTAGGAGAAAGGCAACCGCATTCAGAGCAAAAACCGCGTTCGCTCCCATGAGGGGAAGAAGTAAACCACCTAAAGCGGGGCCGATAATACCGGAAATATTCATCTGAATACCGCCGAGCGTCACTGCCGAAGGCAGTTCTTCCTTGGTCACAACGTCGGGAATGACCGACGCCCAAGCTGGTGCGTTACAGGCAAAGCCGACTCCAAGGAGAAATACGCCGGTAAGCAATAGGAATGGGTTGAGCAATTTCAGAGAGCCTAGAACGGCGAGACCGGCGGCTGATACAGCGAGCCAGACGTGCATCACCATTAGAAACTTCTTACGGTCCGCCATATCGGCCAACGCGCCTGCTGGAAAGGTCAACAGAAAAAAAGGTAACGAAGCTGCGCTGGACAAGAGCGACAGCAGCAAGGGCGAAGCCGATTGCGTATTCATCACCCAGGTTGCTGCCATGTCATGCGCCGAGACGCAGCATCCCGAGACGACGCTGGCGAGCCACAGAGTACGGAAAGTGCGGTTGCGCAGCGCAGTCCAAATTGAGATTGTGCTCATTGCCCCGGCCGATCGTGGCGTAAATCACCGCTTGGTGAAAGCATGGAATCCGCCGGGCGTTATGGCAGAGCGTAGAATCTTCCAACCCCTCGCTAAGCAACGAGTGATCTTGAGCCGGTTTCTGCCTTCCCCTGGCCACAAATTTGGGCCGGCCGACGCGAAAAAGAAGAGGCTACGCGTTCAAGTTCGTATTTGCTGCGCTTGGCCCTTTGTTTAGCCCCACGTTTGACAAATGCCTCGCGCTCTCTAAGCGTGGACCCGTCTCATGAGAGTAGGCAAAGAGCTAATATTGGCGACCAAACCGTATGCAACCGATCAAACGCTTCGGAGCTGGTGGTGCGTTCTTTCCACTACTTTCCTGCTGATAGCGGCCCTGGTTGGAACTCTTTCTCATCTCCCCTTTTTCGGGAAAATCGGTTGCAGCCTTCTGGCCGGCCTCCTGATTTTACGACTGTTCGTCATTTACCACGACCAGCAGCATAAAGCGATCTTGCCTAATTCTCGCTTGGCCGACATGTACATGATGATCTTCGGTATCATTGCTTTGAGCCCCTCCAGCATTTGGAGGAGTTCACACAATCATCATCACAGCCACAATTCCAAGCTCAGAGGTTCTCACATCGGCTCGTTTCCGATAATGACCAAGGACCAGTTTTTGAAATCATCGAAAGAGGAACGCATCCAATACCTTTTTCAGCGTCATCCGCTGGTTATTTTAAGCGGGTATATTTTCGTTTTTCTCGGTGGAATGTGCGTTCTTCCTTTGCTTAATAAGCCGCGAGAGCACTACGACTGCTTGATCGCTTTGTTCACTCACATCATCGTCATCGTTTTGTTGACCGTGTTATTTGGCTGGCTGGGACTGTTGTTGACCCTAGTTATCCCTTACTTCATCGCGGGCGCCATTGGTTCCTATTTGTTCTACGCTCAACACAACTTCCCCGGGGTTTCCTTTAACGATGCCGCTGGCTGGACCTACGAGAAAGCGGCGTTAGAATCATCGAGCTTTTTGAAAACCGATTTCCTGATGAGCTTCTTTACCGCCAATATCGGTTACCACCACATTCATCACTTGAACGCCCGAATCCCATTTTATCGCTTGCCGGAGGTTCTCAAAGGCATAGCAGAGTTGCAGGCGCCCAAGACTACATCGCTCGATCCAATCGAAATCTTTCGTTGTTGCCGATTGAAAGTTTGGGACGTTGAATCCCAACAGATGATCGGTCTCGCGGAGATGCGACAAGAGGTGGGACGCAGCTGAGACCGCCCTATCGGTGGACTAGGCCTGCGCGGTCCGCCAGCTAAGGGATCATTTAAGCCCGCCTATCGGCTGTTCCTCACCGGGGACACCGGATAGAAATGGATTCGCCGACGCGGCGTGATAGTCGATCCCATCGGCTCAGTCCTCTGAATCCAACAACCCGATAAATAAGGTACGTTCCCTGCGATCCGCATCGTCATCCTCAAGTCCGCCTGAGCGGCTGTTAATTCAGAATCCATAGTCTGCTGTACGCTTCGTACTAACAAGGACCCCCAGCATAGACAGACTGGGGAACTCCTGACTATCCACATTCCGCAAAAGTGCGGGCTCAACGGAGTCAAATTTCCGCCGTCATTGTCAATACGTCAGTTAACGTATTTCGGATCTAACACTTCAGTGCTCAACTTTGACGGAATTCACAAAAGTAGTCAGACGCGTCGCCAGGCCGACTTATTCTACGCCCCGCCGAAGCCGTTTCGGGAGCCGCGTTAAAAACCGTACAGTTGTTTTTTTCGTATGCCAGATCAAAAGAATCGGGCACGACCGGTGTCAAAGGGAGTCCGTTGCTACACCCGTGCCCTAAAGAACGCGCGTTATCTTCAATCGGTCGCCCCGAAAGTATTTAAGAAGGGTCGTTTAGCGGAAGGGTTCGGGACAGGAATACCACTTGAATTACTGCGAGTGCTTCACCGCACCCGCCATGACTCGCCACTTCTACGCCGTCACAAAGATATCGCGGACGTGCTGAAGAAGCACCCGATTCCATTACCCGGACGAACCGCGCGAGCGCCGTTATTCAATGGTGTCTTACACTTCGCGCAGGTCACTTTTACGACCGGTGGGGGAAACTTGGTCGTGCCCACGGCAGACATGAACACGATTGTTCAATACGCTCAGCATGCCGTGGTGCCGATCAATGAGTACGCCAAACAATATGGGCAGAACTCGGCGTCGGTGTCTCCAAACCTGATCATTGACACTATCAACGTTCCGAGCGGAAGCTTTGGCGATTCGGATCTCGATGGCTGGGTAAACCAAATCGCCAGCGCCAATAGCTTGGGGGCAACCGATGCCGTGTTCATCGTGTTTCCGCCGGGACTGACCGGCACAGGCACCAATACGTCGGCTATCGGCGATAACTCCGGTTTTCATTTTAAAGCGAACATTTCGTATGTCGCTGCCGGCGTTTTTCACCAAGGCCTGACCTTACAGGATGTCGCGGACGTCTACGCGATGGTTGTCAGCCATGAGACAGCCGAACTGGTTGTGGATCCGAATGGCGACCTGTCAAACCCGGAGGTGTGCGACCCATGCGACATCAATTGTAGTAATCTGACTCGGATATACTTCGATGCTTCCAACAATTTTCTGGGCGCGAACCAGGCATCACCGCCGGGTGGTTTTGCTTACAACTACTACATCTGTGCCATCGTAACCCCCGATGGCGCTTCCAGTTGCCCGGCATCGGCCGCCAACTGCCAATACGCTCCCGTAGCGCCGAACTTCCAATTCATTATTGATAAGAGCACCTACGGACAAGATGAGGTTGATGTCTTGCTTCCGGGGACTGCCTCTTATCCGTCAGCTTATTGGTTAGCGATAGACGGGTTCGATGCCAGCGAGCTCGGATTTAACCAGGCCAGCGACCTGAACAATTTGAATCCGAACCCGAAACCGACGGTAACGGCAACGCTTGATCCAACCTTGAATTCAGGACTGACTTCGGCCCAGATCAGCGCGATTAGCGCAAATCTTCCGGGCGTGAACCAGTTGGGCCCGGCGCCGATCGTCGCCCAGGATTCATCGCTTAACCAGCCGCTCCAACGGTTTCTTTATCCGTTCACGGTTTCGTTCAACAACGATAACGCATTTGCCCAGCTACTGCCGGACCAGGTTGCCATCATCACCCTGAACGCGGAGATGACCGTCGGATCTATTAACCTAAGTGCCTCGGCCAATATCGAGCTTACCAAGGGCGAGAACCCCTATTTCGTTGACGTCGACCCGACGAACCCAACGCAACCATCATGGTTAAGTTTTGATTTACGGTTCCTTACTGTAAAGGTGCCATCGGGTAAGACCGCGGGCCGGTTCGGAGCGTCGCTGGGGACCGACCCATCAGGAGCTCCGGGTTTTATTGCTCAAGTTATCCAAAACTTGAACACGAACACGAATCTGAGCGGCGACTCTTTCGACAATCTGACGCAAGATGAAGAATCGTCGGCGCTCGAGTTTCTGCAGCAGGATAGTAGCGGGAACGCCGCCTTCAACTTTGCGTTAGCACGAGTTCGGTTGCGCGGGAAGACACCCGGTGCGCAAGCCATCGCCACGCGGGTCTTTTTCCGGCTGTTCCAAGCGCAGACCACTAGCTCGGATTATAACACCGGGACCACCTACCGATTAGCTTCCGATGGGGTCCACAACGGTCATAAAATTCCTCTGCTTGGTGTGCAGAACGACCAAAACGGAGTTCCCGAGTATGTTACCATCCCATGCTTTGCGACGGCTCGGAACAATCTGACCCAGCCGGCTAACATGGCTGACATGACGGATCCGCCCAATGTCCAGACCATCAACGTGGTGCCGGATGTTGAAGTAGACACTTACTTCGGTTGCTGGCTCGATGTGAACCAGCCGCAACAACAGTTCCTGCCGATGACGCCTCCTCCAAACAATCAAGGAGGCTTGGACGGTCCATGGAGCGGTCCTCAACCGTTCTCCATCAATCAGGTCATTACCCGAGCGCCTCACCAGTGCTTGATCGCCGAGATTAACTATGATGACACGCCGATACCGGGTGGCGCTTCATCGTCAACTTCGGATAAGCTCGCTCAGCGGAACATTGCCTGGATTGATGGCCCGAATCCGGGCGAAATCGACTCCCGGCGTATGCCGCATCCGATCGAGATCCGCCCAACGCCGTCGACAACCCAGACTGCGGACGAACTGATGATCTTGTGGGGCGCCACGCCGAAAGGCAGCACGGCATCGCTCTTTTTACCGGCCATCAATTCCGCCGATATCCTGAGTCTGGCCAACTCGATGTACCCATCACACCAGATAGCCGTTGTGGATCCGCACACGGTCCAGTGCCCTGCGAGTGGATCTACCTTTATTCCGATCCCCGCCGGTACCGCTCGTAACGCCGGTCTACTGACCGTCGATTTGCCTACCGGAATCAAGAAAGGGGATGTTTACAACATCCTGGTGCGGCAACTGACCGAGGACACCTACACTCCGCCGCCGCCAATTCAGCGCGGCAAATCCGGCGCCGCCCGGCAGAACCTCCCTCCCGGGGCTTACGCATGGCGGAACGTATTAGGAGCGTTCGAATTCGCCATTGTGATCAGCACGAAACAACAGCTGTTGTATCCGGAAGAACGGCTGCTGGCATGGCTCCGTTGGATTCAACTGACCATTCCGCTGAAGAATCGCTGGTATCCGGTGTTCCAACGGTACGTCGATCAAATCGCCGGACGCGTCGTAGGATTTGGTGGCAATCCGATTGGGATTTTGCCGTCACCAACCGGAGATGTGCCACACCATCCGGTCCCGAAGCCACCGCAGCCTAAGCCGGGTGACCACGACAAAACCAAACTGTTGGAATTCACCGGAAAAGCAATCGGGCTGTCCCATGACCGGTTCGGTGATTTCAACGGGTTCTTACTCCTAACGGAATGCGGCGAGGAGCGTTCCTTCGACGTGCGTGAGCACCAGGTTGCGCACCTGATCGCTAAAGCGTGGGAAGAGAGGACGGTGCTCTCGGTTTTGGTCGAATGCCATGAACCACATTGGCCGGTTAAGATTCTAGTGCGGCGCGCTCCGGAGCCATTCCAGCACTAAAACTGAAGAGACAGCCGTAACCAAATCGTCCTCGTCCTTCGTCGTCGTCCTCGTCCTCGAAACCTTTTCTTCCAGCGTTCGCGAATTTCCCAATATCCGATCGGCACAGCGAGTTCCTTTCCACCTGGTTCGCGCCAAGTCGAGGACGACGACGAGGACGAGGACGAGGACGAAAAATCCTCACGAAAATCAGCGAATTCTCTCTATTGCAGTGCAAGGAACGCAACAAAAAGCCTTTCAACAAGGCATGGCCGCTGTCTAACATTTGCGAATCGCTTTGGTTGCGAATGCCCATAGAGTTCTGGTCGGATATTTCATCTTCGAAAGCTGACACTCTATGACCAATTCAATGCCTGCGCCTGAAGGCGAACCGATGATCAGGGCGATCGCGATGCCGGCCGACGCCAATCCTCACGGCGACATCTTCGGCGGCTGGCTGATGTCTCAGATGGATCTGGCCGCCGCCAATGCCGCGGCCCGCCGTTCACGTGGACGTTGCGTGACGGTTGCCGTCGACGGCATGGTCTTTCATGAACCGGTATTTATCGGGGATGAAGTCAGCCTTTACGGGAGTGTCACTAGAGTCGGCCGAACTTCGATGACGATTCGAGTTGAGGCGTGGCGGCGGAGCCGGACCGATGTAACCAGGCACAAGGTTACCGAAGCGATGTTTACTTTAGTCGCAGTCGACGAGAACAGAAAACCTCGACCGGTCCCGCCACCGCCAGAGCCTTAGCGCAATTCAGGACGGAACAAATTTCACCACAGAGACACAAAGCTCACGAAGGAAATGCGCTGACTGATTAGGCCCCCTGATTTAAGCAGGGTGAACTCGTGGGCGGCGCCGGCGGGCGTCTTCAGCTTAGGCCTTTCACCTGGAGGCGACGTTCAACGTTAGACGGTTGCTGCCGTGAATGGGTAAGTCTGGCAAACAGCAGATTTGCCGCAACCACCAACAGCGCGCCGATTAAGGTAGCGGCAAGGCGATCAACCAGGATACCGTTCTCCGGTGTGCGGCCGGCATCGATAATCAGGATCACCAGCGGCGTCATTACTGCCGAGTAAGCCAGATAGTTTCCGTTTCTAAGCCAAGGCCGCAAGCCGGCCAGCAGACCGATCAGAAGAATGAGCGCCCAAAGAGGCAGCTCCAACCGCAGAAAAAGGCCGGCTGCGACCACACCGAGAGCAGTGCCGATTGCTCTTTGGGTAGTTTTCACCGGCGCCGGCTCGACCTGACGTCCAGTCAGAATGGCCACGGTGAGCAATAGCCAGTGAAGATGATGGCTTGGCCAAAGAATATCCATCATCGCAGCCAGGCTGAGGCACGACAGCAATCGAACCGGATAACTCCATCCGGCCAGGGTTGAGAGTGAGCGCTTCCAGCGGATATACTTTTGACGCAGGCTGGCGGACTGGGCCGGTTCGTTCGGAGCGCCCGATTTGTTCGCTCGATGCCGGCGCAGCACCGCACCTAAGATCAAGCTGAGAAGAGCGGTCCAAAGCGCACCTGTCACAATCAAAAGGAAGAAAACAACCGGCCGCCACGGATCCGGCGAGGCCGGTGGAATTGGCAGAGCGGAGACGATGGTTAAGAACACCACGAATCGGGTTGTTTCCACCGCTATGACCCGGCTGAACCCGCTGATAGTTGCGGCGATTGCCGACGGCAAAACCAGGGCCACCGCGGTTAACCAGCCATTCGCCCGGAACAGGATAGCCAACGAGGCCGCCACCATGGCCGGGACAAGTGAGCGAGCTAGCCGGGCTAAGTGCGACCGGAAGTTTTCACCGAGGTCGACTCTACCAACGGCCAGGCTGCCGGCCGCAGCCAGCAAGCCTAAGGCAGTATGACCGTTGAGCGCGGCAAGCAACACCGGGATGGCCATGCCGAGCCCGGCAGCAAGCACCGCGGCTGCTTCGATCGGTGTGGCTCCGGACCAACGAAACGCGTCCGCAAGATGCGCTTTGGCTAGGGAATTGAAGGCGGTCTGAGGTTTTGCCATTGCCGAAATAATACGCTATGCGTAGCATATGCAAAGTCAGTCTGCAGAAGATACCGCTTCAATTCTGCATGCCGTCCTGGCTCTTGGACGGCGTTTGCGAGCCGAGCGTCCGCCCGAGTCGGTCACGCTCTCTGCCCTTAGTATCCTGGGGACTTTAAACCGGCTAGGTCCGATCCCCGCGACTCGCCTAGCGGCCGAAGAACGACTGCAACCTCAATCGCTCACCCGGATCGTGGCTACCCTGGAAAAGGCTGGACTGATCGTCAGGACCCGCAGTGAATCCGATCGACGGGAGATCACAATCGCCATTACGAAACCCGGAGAACAGGTCCTGACATCCGACCTGCGTGCTCGCCACGCCTGGCTGGAACAGGCCATAGCCTCGGTGCTGAGCGAACGCGAGCGAAGATTGCTGTTCGCGGCCTCGGAAGTGATGCTGAAACTGGCTTTTCACGGCAGTGTGAAGGTCGAGCAGACGACTCGGGACTTTGCATGAGACTCTCTTCGGATTAGGTTCTGAAATATTATGGGAGCTTACAAAGGCCGTGTAAACGTGCGCCATCGCAGCAGGCGCTTCAAGAAAAGCGAACGAATCAAAGCCCTGGCAGCCGAAAAAAAGGAATCCGCCGTTCCTGCAGGTAAAGCGGAGGAGAAGGCGGCTTAGCTCTAGCGAGCACCCGGCTTCCGAGACGGTTGCCCTCCAATCTGAGGGCGTTGAAGCCGGCGTGGAATGGCCCATAACAGCAGGGCGAAGCTCGGCGCGCCCATGCGTTGGTTGGATATTTCTCGTGAACGCGCCGGTTTTGAGCCGTGCCCAGCGTGAATCCTTGCTCCGATCCAAACCCACGCCGGACCGCTTCTACGCCTCACATCGTGATGGGCCATTCCACAAGCCGACCCGTCGCCACGCTATGACGCGGCCCGCTCTCGGTTCGGATAACCATTGAGTTGGTCCGCGACGTAGTCCGGCGGCTGCCCTACGCGTCAACATAAGGCGCAAGCCGTGGAACGTTGCCTCGCTGGCGAGGCCGTGGTGCGCAACAAGAACCGGCAAGGCACGTACTTACCGCGGTTTGCGCTCTGTATTGGTTTCGTCCGTCGCTTCACTCGCAACAAGAGCGCAGCTCGTCAATGGATTTGCCTCACCATCCGCTCTGTTCGCAACGGCCTCGCAAGCGAGGCAGCGCTCCACCGTCTTGTCCGGCAGCCGCCGGACGAAGTCGAGATTCTCGCCGGTTCGACCGAGCTTGCCGAAGCCCTGCCATCATGGGCCATGCACACGGCCCGAGTCTCTTGGCTGACTCGCGGGTTTAATTGCGGTAGGAAGGAGAGCTAAGGCAGGATGAAGGTTTTAGTTACAGGGAGCTCAGGTCATCTGGGCGAGGCGTTAGTCCGTACATTGAGATATTCGAACTACGACGTCGTCGGGCTCGATATTCTTAAGTCGTCTTTCACGACTTGTGTCGGATCAATCACGGATCGAGCCTGCGTGAAGCAGTGTATGGAGGGCGTTCGTGCCGTGTTCCATTCCGCCACTCTCCATAAGCCCCACATTGGCAGTCATAGCCGCCAGGATTTCGTTGATACCAACATCACCGGCACTTTGACTTTGCTGGAAGAAGCCGTCGCCGCCGGAATCGAGTCGTTCGTCTTCACTAGCACAACCAGCGTTTTTGGAGACGCCTTAGTTCCGCCCGTGGGCGCTCCGGCAGCCTGGGTCACAGAAGAGATTATCCCGGTGCCCAAAAACATCTACGGGGTAACCAAAGCCGCCGCCGAAGACCTCTGCCAGTTGTTTCACCGGAACCAAAGCCTTGCCTGTATGGTATTGAGAACGTCGCGTTTTTTTCCGGAACCGGATGACAACAAGGCGATTCGTGATGCTTACGCAGATGAGAACCTGAAGGTAAATGAATATTTGTTCCGGCGGGTTGACATCGAAGACGTCGTGACCGCGCACTTATTGGCGGCGGACCACGCCGGGAAGATCGGTTTTGGCCGCTATATCATTAGCGCGACCACTCCTTTTACGGTTAAGGATTTGCTGGACCTGCGCTCCGACGCGCGGCTGCCGGTGCGGCGACGCGTTCCTGAATACGAGCTCGAGTATGCGCGACGCGGATGGAAAATGCTTCCTATGATCGACCGGGTCTACATCAATGAACGGGCTCGAAATGACCTGGGGTGGCAACCCCGATATGATTTCAAGCACATCATTGAGCGGTTGATCTCAGGCGAAGATATCCGGAGCTCACTGGCTCGCATCGTCGGCTCGAAAGGATATCACGAACAGGTGTTCGCTGAAGGACCCTACCCCGTTGCGTGAACGCCGACAACGCCGACAACGCCGGCAAGGCGGCGCCCTGAACGCGCGGCATAACCGAGGGTTTTTCACGATCTACGATATCGGCACATCCTGGGTCTCGGGGCGTCGCATCTCATCGAACGCCGTGCGTATTCGTCGTTTCAGGGCGCCGATACCCTGTAGAGCTGCAACGCGGAATGCAACGCCGCTCCGATTGGGTGTTGGTCCATCGTAGGACGTTCCCGGCGTTGCCGGCGCTGACCGCGTTAAGAAGTTGTCCGAATATGGCGGGCTTGTTCGTCGTATTTCAAAATATGAATACTGACTACAGCTTCTTCCACTTGGTCAATGCGTTTAGATTAATCAAAAATATCCGAGGCCCAGATGCCATGGGTGAAGTGAGTTCCCGGACTGAACCTAAGCTTGCCGAGATCCTGACTGAGGCTGCTTCATCGCCCCTGTCCCCGACCGCCGGCCGCTTATCACTCGGCTAAAGCTCTTGTCTTCCGCGACGCCTGGGCAGCGTCATCCGGCTCTGGGATCCCGAATCTCCACTCGATTTCAACATTCTCGCCCTGGCGGTCCTCTAGCACGATCGCTTCGCTAACGCCGACGGGTAACGGATTGTTGCTGACGGCGACGGTCCAATATTTCGGATCGGAATCGGTGACGCCATCGATCATATCGACAAAGGCGCCATAGGAGGAGTGATAAAGCACCCGGAACGAAAAGCTCCCCGGATGCATCGATTGGGCGATCACCATGGCTTTTAAGACGGTGATGCCGGGATACCAGGGAATATCGGCAACCCGCGTAGCCGGTTCGGATGAATCCCGAGCAATCAGAATACTGATGGTGTTACGAACGGACATCTTCTTCCTCCTGGTGGGCAATTCTAGCAAGGTCATTCCCCGGCGGCAAGGCTGGAGAAAAGGAGTTCAGGAGTGCAGGAGTTCAGGAGTGCAGAATGCCCAAACTGGGACGCGCTCGACGAAGGTCCGGTTTTTATTTCCGTTTAAGAAACCCAACCATCCCCCTAGATTTTCTTTTGCAGCATACATTCACCTTCCCCTGACCCATTCTGAACTCCTGAACTTCTGCAACTTCTTGTACTCCTTGTTGAGCGATACCGCTCAAGAGCTATTCTATACGAATAGTGAAGTTAGGTGTTGATTTTGGAACGAATCGGATCGTAGTGGCTGCCGCCGATCGCGGCAATTATCCGCTCGTCAGCTTCGATGCGCCCGAGGGCGCTTCCGCGGATTGGTTTCCTTCGTTAGTTGCAATCCGGGGTGACGAACGTCTGTACGGATGGGAAGCCTACGATAAACAAGGCGACGAAACCTGGACTGTCGTCCGGTCGATAAAACGGCTTTTGGAAGATGCTGGCCCACGCACTTTGCTAGACCTGGGCGACCGCGAACTGAAACTTGCCGGATTGCTTGACGGTCTAACCGGCGCTCTGCTGGCCGCGTTACACCAACGCTCGAATCTTCAGGTCCCCGCTAAGGAGACACTGCAGATCGTGCTCGGTGTTCCAGCGCACGCAAATAGCAACCAACGATTTCTAACGGTGGAATCGTTTCGGGCCGCTGGGTTCGACGTGATCGGTGTCCTGAACGAGCCCAGTGCCGCCAGTATCGAGTTCGGTCACGGCAAACGCGAAAGCAAAACCAGCCCGGAAACGATTCTGGTTTATGACCTTGGCGGAGGAACCTTTGACGCCTCTCTCGTCACTCTCGATGAGAACGTCCATCACGTGGTGGCGTCTGAGGGTATCCCAACCATTGGCGGAGACGACTTCGACCAGATGCTCGCCGAGCTGGCTCTGGAAGCCGCTGGGATCAGCCATAAAGCGGTAGATAATCTCCCGGCTTCGGCCTGGTTCCGGCTACTGGAAGAGTGCCGGCATAAGAAAGAAGCACTGAACCCGAACACTCGCCGGATCACTATCGATCTGGAGCATGCCAACCAGGATTGGCAACCGGTCCAGGTCCCGGTAGCTGATTTCTACGAGACAGCCCGTCCCGCGGTCGAAGAAACGATCCGGGCAGCAGAAGATTTGAGCCCCGAATGCGACGTTCTCTACATCACCGGAGGCGGTAGCGAGTTACCCTTGATCGCTCGTATGCTCCGGGAACGATTCGGACGCCGGGTACGTCGCTCTGCCTATGCGCGCTCCGCCACCGCCATCGGTCTGGCCATTCAAGCGGATCAACCCGGTACTTACCGTCTGAGCGAACGGCTTTCGCGGTACTTCGGTGTCTGGCGAGAAGGGTATGGTGGATCCAGTGTCGTCTTCGATCCGTTATTTGAAAAAGGACTGACCCTGCCTTCGCCGGGCGAGCCGAATCTGTCCATGAGTCGTTGTTATTCGCCGGTTCACAATATCGGCCACTTCCGGTTTCTTGAATGCAGCCATCGCCCGCCGTCGGGCGCGCCGAGCGGCGAAATTGCTTTATGGGACGAGATCCGTTTTCCCTTCGATCCGAGCTTGGCTGATGCCGCTGACCTGCAGAAGACGCCGGTAATCCATTCACCGCGAGCAGCATCGCAAAACATCGAGGAACAATACGAGTGCGACTCAAGCGGCTCGCTCACGGTGACCATTGCTAATCGTACCGCAGGGTATTCGCGCACGTACCGTTTGGGACGTTGGTCTTTAAACTCCAAGCCGGTCAAGCCGGCGCGGAAGAGAAGGAGTCAGGAGCCAGGAGCTAGGAGCTAGGAGACCTTGGGTTGGGTGTATCGTGGGCGTATCGACCGAGTCGAACTTAGTGGACGGCAGTGGACGGAGTGTAGCCTCTCGGCCGCGATCGCTGGATCTGTCCATGCGTCCCCGTTTTGTCGAGGACCTGCCTAGCCCAGGACCTCCTGGCTCCTGGATACTGGCTCCCTGACTCCTTGTCCCCCCACCCTTGCCAGCATGCCCACTCCACGGCTATCTGTCTCCAACAGGGAACCTATGCCGACCCATCGCTTTCAACCTAATCACTATCACACCGCTATCGGCTCGCATCCGCCGGTTCTGCACATCAACGCCGGTGATACGGTCGTAACCACCACCGTGGACGCTTTTGGGAAAGATGCTAGCGACACGGAGGTGACGCCGCGCGGCAATCCTCAAACCGGTCCATTCTATCTCGACGATGCAAAGCCAGGTGACACCCTGGTCGTTGAACTGGAACGCATCTCGCCTAACCGGCCGATCGGTTATACTGGGTCGGTGGTCGCCCCGAACGTCGTCGACCCCGCCTTTGTCCGGGGCCTACCGGAACGCCATCACGTCCAATGGCGCATCGATCACCAGAACGGCACGGCTGCCTTGGTAAATACAGAAACCAGGCTAGGCGCTTTGACTATCCCCCTAGCCCCTATGCTCGGATGCTTCGGCGTCGCGCCTTCAGGGGGACAAGCTATCTCTACGGCTACCTCCGCCGAACATGGCGGCAACATGGACTACCGCGGATTCGTCGCTGGAGTTACGGCTTACTTCCCGGTTTTTGTGCCGGGCGCCTTGCTCCATCTCGGGGACGGGCACGCTACCCAAGGCGACGGAGAAATTGTCGGCACCGGGATCGAAATCTCGATGGAGGTACAGTTCACGGTCCGTTTGATCAAAGGAAAACGGATCGGCTGGCCGCGCGGCGAGAATAAGGAACACATCTTTACCGTTGGGAACGCGCGCCCACTTGATCAAGCGGTCCAGCACGCTACTACTGAGATGTTGCGCTGGCTGGATGAGGACTATGACTTGGACACGACCAGCGCCAGCATTTTGCTGGGTCAATGTGTCGAATACGATCTTGGGAACATTTTCGATCCGGCCTATACGATGGTCTGCAAACTACGGAAAGACCTATTGCCGAAACGCCGGACTGACTAGACCAGGTGGATGATATCCGGCCCCGTTCCCAGCCCGATGTGAATGGTGATTGGTGGGGCACCCCGACATGGTCTGGCAAATCTGACGGGACTAGAAACCGAAAGCAGCGCATCCGCTGACTTCAGGCGCTGTAGAGGTGCCAGTCACAACAACCCGTGCATTCCGCGTTGGGCGGCTGCGGTTAAGTTGTTCTTTCCGGCGATCGGTCGACTCCGGTTCTGCGACTGGCTCAAATAGGTCCCGAAGCCGGCTCTTAGCCACCTCGATATCGAATAGCAGGTTCGTTGGAAAATTCATTTTATAGCACCTCGCGTTCTTGACGTCCGAGGACAGACCGATTGCAGGAAATCTCGGCGGATATCCGCCGAGAAGTCGGTAGGGATGAGCTCCTGCTCATCCGATTCCGTGGGTTACACCAAGGGACCAAACGCGGATGAGAGGGAGCTCATCCCTACCGTCCTCCGAAGATTTTTGACCCACGCCGGGCGTTCGCGCTCAATTCGTGCTCCGATCAAATACTGGTTGTTTCCCGAGGAGGAGCCTTCGACCTTGACCATCGGCTATTGGCTATTCCCCGCGCTGCTCGGGCTCGCGGCCGGTGCTGGCGCTGGGTTTAGCGTGACAACCGGCAGCCGTCCGTCGGTCTTCCAGGGGTCGCCGCCACCGTTCCGGCCTTCGGGTGGGTCTTGGAAATTGTCTTCCCAATCGACAGATGAGACCTGGTTAATCTGCTGGAGATCGGTTATCAGGCCGTCTCGTTCGTTGTCGACATCCGGCTTGATATGATGGGTAATTTGTCCGGTCGTATGGCTGAACCCGACACTCCGATCAAAGGTGATTGCGCCCAACCAATACGGTTTCCCCGAGTCACTCTGCGCGGCCGCCCGCCAAAAGCGGACATGATGCCGTTGACGCGCATCGTTGCCCACCGGTTTTTCGAACGCTAAGTCTTCTTTCCGGCCAAAAAGGAAAAGATTGCTGACCGGCGCCTCAGTGTAGGGCCGATGAAAAATAGTGCTCTCTGCGATCCGTAGACTGCTTTTCAGGGTAATTGGGTCTGCCGGGTACCAACCCGCCGCCAGCATTGCGGATATCAGGTCGTTTTCGTCGCCAATGAAGCAAAGATTGAGCGGATCGCCGTGAATACCCGATCCAGTCGTCGTGATCCGCGGACCCGCGGTTATCGCCGGGTGTCGTGACGAAACCACCTTCCAGCACATCGGGACGACCACATATGCCACTAAGAGCCATATCGCTAACACCCCAAGCAGTACTGCCGCAATGATCGGGATTAGACGTCGCCAGTTCATACGAAACCAATCTCAACCAAAAACGCTTTCCGTATCATGACAGGACACTAGTTTAAAGATTCGGCATTGCTCAGCAGAAGCCGATCTAGTAAGGAAAAGGGCTTCATGAAGATCAGCGGGATTCCGATTTTAGCTAGTTGCTAGGTGATGAAAATGGCGCGGTGGTTCCGGTTTACCATCTATCTTTTGGGCTTTGCTGGTGCGTTGCTATTGACCGTGCTGATCGTCCGCGAGGGCGCGACAAAAATCGCTGCTGCCTTGGCCAGTGCAAGTTGGGCTTTCCCGGTCATCGCCGCTATCAATCTTCCTCGCTTCCTCAGTGACGCTGCGGCGTGGCTTGCCTTGGTACCCAAACTAGATCGACCTCGGTTCAGGACGGCGATCTGGATACGATGGCTCGGCGGCTCAGTAAATGATCTCTTACCATCCGCCCGACTCGGCGGCGATATTCTGACGGCCCGCCTCGCTACGATCAGCGGCGGTTTAAGTCCAACCTTAGCGAGCGGAGTCGCGGTGGTGAACGCAACCATTAGCGTTTGCTTGCGCATCGTGTTCACCATGGCTTGTCTTATCTTGCTAGCGGGCGTGACCGGCCAAGGTCAGCTCTATCTTCCCACCTTGCTGGCGGGATTCGCCGGATTGGTGGCTGTCGCCGGGCTCTACATCATCCAGCGTTTTGGATTCTTCCAGTTGGTGACGCGACTAAAGTACCTCGCGAAATGGAATGCGCTGGTGCAAAGCGGCCCTAAGTTCGACGAGACCGTCAGAGCACTTTATTCGCGACGCCTAGGTCTACTAACGTGCGGCCTGCTGTGGATCGTCTCGTGGTTGATCGGCTGCGTGGAAACCTGGATCGCACTCTTTGCGTTGGGCATGCATACCAATTTCGTCGTCGCGCTGATAGTGGACACGGCGGGCCAGGGGATCCGAAGCGTGTTTTTTATCGTTCCGGCTGGGCTCGGTGTATTTGAGGGAGGCATGGTCGTAATCTGCAATGTGTTCGGAATACCCGGGGACGTTGCCTTGGCGCTTTCGCTGATCCGGCGTGCCCGCGAAGCGCTGTTCAGTGCCCCGGGTTTGATTGTCTGGCAGTTTCTCGAAGCGCGCAGAGTCTTGCGCCGGCTTCATCCGCAAGCCGGCTAGGCAGTGGTACAAACTAAGATCCAACCGCGAATGGACACGAATAAACGCGAATTTTGGCCACGGGTTAGGCGCGCTAGATCCCGAGCGCAAATCAGGGCAAGAATTTCAACCGCAGATGGACACAGATTGACGCAGATAAGGGGGTTTATCGAAGTCGTGCGCCATTGGCTGAGCGAATCACATTGAGCTGGCAACAAATTCGTCGCTGCCTCTCGTCCGGCGCTTCCTTGACGTCATCTGTGTGCATCTGTGTCCATCTGCGGTTTATTTCTTAACCCTGATTTGGCTTGGGATATAGCGTGCCTAACCCGGTGCTAACATTCGTGTAGATTCGCGTCCATTCGCGGTTGAGTCTTGGTTGGCGGCGCACCGCTGCCTCAAAACTTAACGTCGATCCGGGCCCCCAGAATGTTAATTGGTCCGCGGTCCTGATTGAAAGCGGGGTTCACCGCAAACTGGTAATCGAACGTCACGTTAACCCCTTTGTGGACTTCGAAGTTGTAATAAAATTCAACGACGTTTTCCCAGGCGTAGTTCGGCAGTTTACCGTCACCGGCCAGGATGCCGAGCCCCCCTGCGTTAAAATAAGCTTGGGCGGCGTGCCCGATTCCCGCGGCCATCTCAGCTAGTCCGATGGTATCGTTCGGCCGGCTCCAGGCCGTGCCTTTCAGCGAAAGGCCGGCTTCCAAGCTTCTGGAGGCATCGGAAAATGCCCAAGCTTCGTAGTTCGGGTTGTGGAGGGCAAACCGGAGAAAAGCGCCAAGGTCCGAGGTAATTTCTTGCTCGAAATTTACGACGAAACCCTCAGTCAACCGGTACCGGCGTGTCTCGATGATATCGACGTTAAGACTCGGTTCATCGGTCACCGCCCGATAACTGCCCATATGTGCGCGTTCCAGGTAGCCCAGCAAACGGAGTTTGCCCGGATGACCAAAGAGCGTGTAACGCTCCTCTAATTCCAGTACCTGATCCCAGGCTTCCAGATACCGGCCATCGGTCGCATTCTGATTGCCCCGGACTGGGACCGTGAAATACCCGTAGCGGAGCGCCCATCCTTTCTGGTTCAGTTCGATGGTAGCCCCTTCTTCATAACCGAGCGCATCGGCTGGATAATCAAACGCAATGGCGTCGACCGCACCCCAGTTGAGAAAGTCGACCCGCGGATTGTGCGCATAGGCGTTGTTATCGAAAATGTCGGTTATCCCCATCCTGCCGACCTGAATGGTCAGTCGCGAGATATCGACCTTCTCAGCCAGCTGCAGCTCGTCCGCTTCCAACTGCTCCTGCTCACCTCCAAAACCAATCGTTTGCCGCAGGAAAAGATGAGGAATGTTCAGATCCCCGCGATATTTCCCCACTTTGTATGCCATTGAGTTGGAGAACTCGACTAAGCCATGGGTAAGCCCAAGTCCAAAACCCTGATAATATTCGGGATTGAAATAGAACTCGCCGCCCGGCCAGAGGTGAACATCTAAGAATAGATCGATATCGGTGGTCTGACGGAAGTTATCACCGGGATGAAGGCTATTCGTGCCGCTGTAGGGCGCATTAAAACCGGGTTGGCCTTGTAAGACTTCGATAGCATCGAAGTGTATTGCCCAGTTCTGCTGCTCAGAGGCTTCTTCCTTCTTCTCGATTGGCGCCGCAGATTTGCCGTCGGCGTTAGTGGAATTTTGCAGGATAGTGTTCTCCTGCCCGTTCGCAGAGAAGGTGAAGTGAAACGCGAAGGCTAACACGCCCAGCGCGATGCAGAATCTCGCGGTATTAGTCATTGTTTAGAAATTGATCTAAGTCCCCGGACTAGAGGCGGACCCCTACTCCCCGAACAAGCTGTTTTTTAGAACGCCGCAACCAATCTGAAAGGACTTGATTAGAAACAAGCGGGCTCAAGGATTAAAAACTCTTTAAACAGCAGAAACCCTTTTTGCGAGATATTGCCGTTACAATTCACCTGGGTTGTCGAGTGCGTTGTATTACGCGATCGACATGGAACCGCGATTGAAAGAGTTGGAGCTAATCTACAGCGGACCCGGACGACAGTTCGATGGTTATCAAGCACGCGAGAGTGATAACGCGCTGCGATAATTAGTTGCAAGAAATAAAATTAGTCTCCGCTAAGTTTTGAGCGCTGAGCTCTCGCTAATCCGATTGGGTACGACACGGTGTGTCGGCCGGTCGGCGAATGGGTGGGTGGGCGTGGCCGGATCGGAAACCGGCCCTAGAAGTCGCCAACCAAAATAGCCCAGGGGCTTATAGCCCTGGGTATAAACCGCCCGTAGAATCGCCCTGCCTGCTCGCCGTAGCTCGGCATCGCTAGACGTCACCCAGGGCTAAAGCCCTGGGCTATTTTCTTTCGCCATTTCATGGCGTGACGCCCCCTGGACGGAAGCTTACGCTGGGATGTTCCCGGGAGCCGCCTGCTCGCATCCAATAGACCTGCCAACCTATAAAGCGGCTCCCCTCCCGAGGGGTGGGTGCCCTGCGCATCGCAAGTCGCCCTTTCGCCGAATCGCCATTTCAATGCGCGGACGAGCAGGAGCTCGTCCCTACCGGTGCACCATCGCAAGCATGTCCGGAGTATACCGTTCGCCGGCAACTTTGATCTCGCTAAACCGAGTGTCGGTTTCCTTTAGATCCGCCTCGGTTAGTTGGACGGCTAACGCTCCCATGTTGTCTTCCAGATAGCGGACCCGCTTGGTACCAGGGATCGGAATCACATCGTTTCCTTGAGCCAAAACCCAGGCGAGAGCAAACTGAGCTGGGGTACATTTCTTCTTTGCCGCCAGCTCTTTCACGGTGTCAGCAAGTTTAAGGTTGTCTGCGAACGCCTCCTCCGCGAAACGCGGATTGGTTAGCCGCCAATCACTCGGATCGAGATCCGACGGCTTTTGGATTGCCCCCGTCAAGAAGCCGCGTCCTAAAGGGCTATAGGGGACGAGCGCGATTCCGAGTTCGCGACAGGTCGCCAAGGTCCCGTTGTTTTCGATATCACGGGTCCAAAGTGAATATTCGTTCTGCAGGGCTGCGATCGGATGCACTTTGGCTGCCCGTCGAATCGTGTCCGGGTGTGCTTCCGACAAGCCAATCGCTCTGACTTTCCCAGCTGCGACCAGCTCTTTCACTGCACCGATGGTCTCTTCGATCGGCACATCAGGGTCGACCCGATGTTGATAGTACAAATCAATCTGATCAATGCCCAGCCGGCTTAGACTGCCATCGCAGGCCCGACGGACGTTTTCCGGCGAGCTATCAACGCCGCCAGTCCGAACCCCATTGACCAGCTTGAACCCGAACTTGGTCGCCACAACGACACTTTCCCGCGGAACTTCCTTAAGGAACCGTCCGACCAGTTCTTCGTTTGTAAAGGGCCCATAAATTTCGGCGGTATCTAAAAAGTTGCCGCCGAGATCAACGTAACGGCGAAGTGTTCGAAGCGATTCAGCTTCATCAGCGGGGCCGTAAGCCCAAGTGAGCCCCATGCAACCCAAGCCAAGCGCAGAGACGTTGATCCCAGAGCTGCCGAGCGAACGGAAAGGAATAGATGACATGATTTAGTTTAATGATGATTCTTGGTTGTTGGAAATGGAAGTAACTTCAGACTATGAAAGCGCGGACGAGCGGGAGCTCGTCCCTACCGACGCGCCGATTATCGAATTAGGAACGCAGCATAAGCCGCATAAACGCTCGCTAATTCTTTCCGTTTCCGGCTCTTTTTCTTCGCAGCAGCCGGATTGAGGTCCCAAACCGCAGAAAGAATTAAAGCGGCAGGATTGCAGCGAAAGAGGGCCGTATGACGGCTCGCCTCTGAATACATTCTCATGAAACCAATATATGAGGCCGCAAATACTCCCTCTCTCGGGCTTTTGCTCACCTTGTCGGGTTTTTGCGGAAAAAGAGGTTTCTGGACCGCCGGCAACCGTCAATGGGCGAATGGAGTGGACGGGCGCGGTGGGCGTGGCGCAGATAGGACCTATACGACCTATAAGCCATATTGGTCCTATAGGTCCCATTCGTGCGCTCGTCCCTGACTCCGCCGAGCAAAAACGTTATTCCGGCCCCGGCGCACTTCCGGGAGCTCGTCCCTAGCGCACTAGAACTGCTCGTTCTTTAAAGACGCGATATCGATCACGAACCGGTACTTCACTTGGCCTTTGATCGTGCGCTCGTACGCTTCATTGATCTGCTGAATCGGAATCACTTCTACGTCCGAGGTGATATTGTGTTCGGCGCAGTAATCGAGCATCTCTTGCGTTTCCGGGATACCGCCGATCATCGAACCGGCCAAACTCCGGCGTTTCGGCACCAGACTGAAACCCGATACGGGCAGCGGATCAGACGGCAGACCGACCAGAATCAAAACACCATCGGTCTTGAGGGTCGAGAAATACGGCTCCAAATCGTGTTTTGCCGAGACGGTGTCGACAATGAAGTCGAATGACTTGGCCAACTTGCTGAAAGCATCCGGCTCGGTTGTCAGGGCGAACCGCTCGGCGCCCAGACGCTTAGCATCGGCTTCTTTCGAAGGAGAGGTGCTCAACATCGTGACTTCGGCGCCAAACGACGAAGCTATTTTCACCGCCATATGCCCAAGACCGCCCAATCCGAGAACGGCAACTTTGTGCCCAGGACCAACTTTCCAATGGCGGAGCGGCGAGTAGGTGGTGATGCCCGCGCACAAAAGCGGAGCGACCCCTTCCAACGCTAGTTTGGATGAAACTGAAAGGACATAGCTTTCATCCACCACGACCTGAGTCGAATAACCGCCATAGGTTGGCGTTTTCTTGTCTTGCTCATAACCGTTGTAGGTCGGACTCATCCCTTTGTCGCAATATTGCTCCTGCCCGGCTTTGCATTCCGGACATTCACGACAGGAATCGACGAAACAGCCAACTCCGGCGAGATCGCCAGCCTTGAATTTTGTAACGTGATTGCCGGTCTTAATTACACGTCCGACAATCTCGTGCCCTGGCACCATCGGATAGATGGACCCGCCCCATTCGTCGCGGGCTTGGTGGATATCGGAATGGCAGACGCCGCAATACAAAATATCAATCTGGACGTCATGAGGACCTACTTCGCGCCGCTGGAAAGTGAACGGCCCCAACGGATCGGTTGGGCCGTGAACGGCATAAGCTTTTGTGTTGTTCATCGCTGTAGTATTGCTCCCAATTTATAATTTCGCGAGTGCGGCTACGAAATGAGCCTTGCCTAACCGACTAATGGCTGGATTAACCCTTTTAAGCCCTCTCACGTTAGATAACTACAGCAAGTGCCCCAGCGTGCTGTCGGGATTTTGCTTAACCTGTCGGACTTTTGCGCAAAATACGGGCAACTCGTGGGGCGCGCCTCGCTTGCGAGGCCGACAAACCCTGACACCGGCAGCGCCTCAATACAGCCCCGGTGTTTCGGTGAGTAAATTTTACCCCACAATCTATTCGGGGCGCCAAAAGCAGAACCGTGAGTCCGGTTCCGACGGCCTCGCAAGCGAGGCAGGCACCACCGCTTATTGGCTCACCGGAACCATCTCGATGGATTTTACCTGCCTAACCCAACGCGCGGGATGTTCGTCTCCCGGAATGACGACTCGAAACGGCGCGGCATTGTCGGGCAAAGGCTGCCCATCCTGCTGATCCGCCAACAGGATCGATCGATCATTGAAACCGGGATCGAATTCGGCCAGAGCAAAAACCACCGAGTAGTTGTCGAGCCCGGTTATTCGAACGACCAGACTTAAGGCTTTTCCGCGTAACGACTCTCCCAGCGGGGCACCGACCAGACCAAGGATATCCCGAATCAGAACTCCGGAATATCGATGTTTCGCCTGATGATCAACCCCCTCAATTTCGAGTGCCGGCAGTTTAGCGAGAGCACGACCATCGAGCGACACCTTCTTGTCCTGATAGCTTACCGCCAACTCGGATGGTGCGGCCGATGCCGAGTGGATACAAACAAGCGCCAGCAAAGTCGCGATCCAAGATTTCATCGTTGGAGCCGACCCTAGGCGATCCCTAGCCCCCCGCATGCAGGATCGCGCATCCTCATAATCGTCCTCGTCCTCGTCGTCGTCCTCGTCCTCGACCGAAAGCCGCCACCATCCACGATTGCCTCACTCCAGCGTGTTTACGATCCGCCATCCTTTCCGCTTGCTGATTTCCCCAAGCCGTTTCTCGTTTAGGCGCAATGACAACGACCAAGACCAAGATCATTGAAGCGCGCGGAGTTGCGAAGCGCTTTGGCGAGGTCGTGGCGTTGGAAGCCTGCGATTTGGAAGTGCTGGAAGGCGAGTGCATCGGTTTGCTCGGGCCAAACGGAGCCGGGAAATCCACTTTTATCGGCTGTCTGTACGGAGCGGTCGCCCGAACCAGCGGCGAGCTCTCGGTATTCGGTATGGACCCGAATCGGGATCCGCGCGCCATCAAGGCCCGGATCGGGATCGTACCTCAAGAGAACGCCCTGGATGAGGCATTAACCGTTTTTGAGAACATGCAGCTCTATGCTCGATTTACCGGACTAGAACGCAAAATTGCGGCTGAACGAATTGATCACTTACTCACTCATATGGCGCTCGAACATAAACGGGCGGCACCCATCCGATCGCTGTCCGGTGGAATGAAACGCCGTCTGGCTTTTGTCCGTGCGCTATTGGTCGACCCGGAGCTCCTGATTCTCGATGAGCCCACGACAGGCCTTGATCCGACCGTCCGGCATCTCCTCTGGGAACGGGTGCTCGGTTACCGCCACGACGGTAAGACCGTGTTAGTTACCACGCATTACATGCATGAAGCCGAGTTGCTTTGTAACCGCATTGTGATTCTGGATAACGGGCGCGTGATCTCAACAGGTTCTCCGCGGGAACTAATCGACGAACATGCTCCGGGGTACGTTGCCTATTTTCCGCTGGAAATGGAGCTCCGCCTGCGACCGCTACTACCGTCTAATTGGACCACCTTCGAACAAGGTCGCCAGTTTTGCGTCCGCGCGCCGCGCCTTGAAGATCTTACTGAACTCCAACAGGGCACGGGCATACCCGCAGTCCATTTGCGTCCGGCCAGCTTGGAGGATGTGTACTTGAAATTGACCGGACGCGGCCTCGATGAAAATGACTAGGGGCGCCCGTGGAGCGTGCCTCGCTTGCGAGGCCGTGGTGAGCAAAGGAGAATCGCGAGGTATAACCCATTTTTTGCCTATGCTCTATTCCCTGAGATGCCTTTGTACACGCAAGAGCGCAGCCAGCCGTTCGTTTACCTATCCTCACCCCTCTGCTCACCACGGCCTCGCAAGCGAGGCACGCTCCACCTCCTAACCCCCCATGCTCCGACCCAACGATCTTCTCATCACCCTCCGGCTCGCCTGGCAGGTGGCGGTCCGGAACTGGGTCGTTTACCGTAAAGATTTCATTGCTAATATTTCGCCGACTTTGGCGGATCCGGCTCTGGTATTGGCTTCGCTTGGGGTCGGTCTTTCGCCGTTCATCGGGCGAATTGGCGGCCATACTTACGCTCAGTTTCTGGCGCCGGGCATGGTCGCTACCACGGCTCTTTTCACTGCCTTTTTCGAATGTAGTTACGGATTCTATATCCGCATGACCTTCGAGTCCGTCTTCAAAGCGATGTTGACGACTTCCATCGGCGTCCTGGATATCGTAGTTGGCGAATTTATCTGGGTGGCAATTCGCGCCGGTTTGATGGCGACCGGGGTTGCCTTGGTTTTGCTGGCTATCGGCCTGGTGCCAAATCCGCTCGGCGCATTATTCTTCCCATTCATCGGCGCCCTATTAGCTATTCCTTGCGGTGCGATTGGACTTCTCTCCTCAGTTTGGGTCCGCAATATTAACCAATTCCAGAGTGTCTATTCGTTTCTGATCGCGCCGATCTATTATCTATCCGGCGTTTTCTTCCCCTTGAGCAATAACTCGTGGCTGGGCCTAGCCGTACAACTCTCTCCTTTCTATCACGGAGTACGCCTGCTCCAGATGAGCAGCTGGGGCGAATGGAATTGGCCCGAACTCCTTTTCCACCTGATAACCCTAGTCGTATTCAGCGTCATTCTCGGCTGGCTCGCTCTCGGCCGCGTCGAACGCAAACTAATCCTGTAGCCAGAACACTATCTCAACCGCGAATGAACGCGAATAAACACGAATCAAAGTACGCCGTTGGCCTGAGAGAACCGTGAGCTGGCAATAAATTCGTCGTCGCCCCTAATACTGCGCTTCCTTGACGTCATCTGCGTCCATCTGCGGTTCAATGTTTTCGCCCTGAGTCGCGCTCCGGATATAGCCTGCCTCACCCGGCGCCAATATTCTGTTAATTCGCGTCCATTCGCGGTTAAATTTGTTGTCTCGCGGGCGCAACGCGTTGTTCCAAAACTAGATATATAATCCATGAGACCCGTTATCTTCGATACTGACATCGGCACGGATGTTGATGACATTCTGGCACTCGTTCTCCTCGCGAAGTCGCCCGAGTTAAAACTAATTGGCGTAACCACCGTCTATGGTGACACGCCGCTGCGAGCCAAGATCACGAAAGTAACGTGTGACTTGCTAGGGCGCGATGATATCGCGGTTCTAATCGGGGAAACCAAGACCTTAACCGGGCGTCAGATTTCCTGGGCAGGCCACGAGGGATACGGAGTCCCTAATCTAGAGAAAGCCGAGGTCTCCGCCTCGCCGGGCGCAGTCGACTATTTATTAGAAAACGCTGGGCGGTTTTCCGGAGAGCTGGAGATCCTCGCCACCGGCCCGCTGACCAACATCGCCAGCGCCATCAAAAAGGATGCCGCCGGCTTCTCGCGGATCAAACGGCTCTATCTTATGGGCGGCGCCTTTTGGCTCGACCGGCCCGAGCACAACATAAAATGCGATCCGGAAGCAGCGAAGATGGTTTTCGAATCCGGAATTCCGATCACGGCGATTGGCTTGGATCTAACCCTACGGGTTCTGCTGGATGGAAATGATGTCCGCCAGATCGCTAACCTGAGTCCGGGGCTCGGCACCCTCCTAGAGGATCAGATCATGCGTTGGTGGGAGCTGAGAAATATCACCGCCAATCATCCTCACGATCCGCTGGCGGCCTTAGCCATGGTCCGCCCGGACCTGTTCCGTTTCGAGAATTGGGATGTTGAAGTCACCACCGAAGGCCGCATCGAAGGTCTGACTCGTCTACGCGCGCCGGTCAGAGGAGGAACTGAGATCGGTTCGGATGTTTTCGCTCGCACTGCGCAGCAGGAGATCGTGAAGCGAATTGTGACGGGTTGAGGGTTTCAGGAGTTCAGGACGCCGTAACTACCACGCGCTCGACCAAGGTTTGCATCCTCGAGTTGTCTTTTTGGTCCGAATGGGAGTTTTTGTCTCGCAATTTGGGCTGACGCCCCACGCTGAACTCCTGAACTCCTCAAACTCCTTTCCCCTCGACCCCCTCCTAGAATCAGGCTAGGTTCTGCCAGGTTCGTGAAAGACTTTCCCTCCCACGGTCCGGATAGTGTCGCGCTAAAGCAGCATTTTTTTGATTTCCTTCTCGAGCACGCCGCGGACCAAATCTATTTTAAGGATGCCGAAGGCCGATTCCTCTGTGCGAGTCGCGCCGTAGCCGAGTTCATGGGGGTTGCCGGCCCGTCGGATTTGATCGGGAAAAGCGACTTCGATTTTTGGTCAAAACAGACCGCCGCCGAAGCCGCCGTGGACGAGAAACGCATCATGGAAACCGACCAGCCGCTCATCGGCAAGGTCGAGAGGCTGGTCTATCCGAGTGGACGGGTCACCTGGGATTACACCAGCAAATTGCCGTTAAAGAATGCGGCCGGTGAGATCATCGGCATTTTCGGGGTGAACCGGGATTTCACGGCGATCAAGCGGATGGAGGACGCTCTCGAGGAGGAACGCAATCGGCTCCGGGTTACCACCGCCGAGTTAGAAGCTAAAAATGCCCAATTAGAAGCCGACCTGCGCATGGCTCGTGAGGTCCAGCTAGCCTTGCTGCCTCGCGAATATCCCACCATTAACGGATACGACGTTTCCGGTCATACCCCCTTCAGTTTCGCTCATTACTATCGCCCGGCTGCCGCGGTTGGCGGCGATTTCTTTGATTTCTTCCCGTTGTCACAAAGCCGGGTGGGAATCTTCATTTGTGACGTCATGGGGCATGGCCTGCGGGCGGCGCTGGTTACCGCGATCATTCGAGCTTTATTAGAAGAGCTTCGCCCGGTAATGACGAACGCCGGCCGATTTTTAAGCAGCTTGAATCTGCGGCTTCGCTCCATCTTGGAGCGAGTCGAAGAACCCTTTGTTGCCACCGCTTTCTATTTAATCGTCGACGCCGCAACCAAAGAGGCGCAGTTCGCTAATGCTGCCCATCCAATACCGGTCCGTCTCCGGCGAGCAATGCGTAAGGCCGAACCGATCACCGACGACAAAGCCAAGGTCGGCCCTGCTCTCGGTCTATTCGATGAGATCACTTACTCCACCTTTACCTGTCCGTTCGAGTCGAACGATTGCCTGGTCCTCTTCACCGACGGCCTCTACGAGGTCGATTCGCCCGACGGAAAAGAATTTGGTAAGAACGCACTCATCTCAAGCCTGAATCGTCTAGCGACCCTCTCCGTCGAAAAACTCTTCCCCGCCGTTGTCGATGAAGTCTGCCGTTTCTCATTGCGCGAACATTTCGACGACGACGTCTGCATGGTCGCGGTGGAACGAGCCGGGACGTGCGAGAACGTGCCGGAACGTGCGGTAACAAGCACGACCTAAGACGTTGCGACCGGGAGCACCCTAAGGCACCGTCATATAAGTCCTTTAGGTCCCATAGGTCCTATTCACCCAACTCCGCACCACTCCCCTCACTCACAGCGCACTCACAACGCCCTCAACGCTCCCGTTCCCGCTTGTTAATACGGTGTCTTATCCGGCTTATCCCGATATTCTTTCCAGACCACGATCGCTTCATCCCGCAGCAACTGCATTACCTGGATGGAGCGCTCGGCTTTGGGCAACGCCAGCTGTTCGTAGATTGGCCGGTCATCGAAATTGCCGTACTCAAAAGCGTCTTCGACCGAGGCTGCGTAGAACACCTTCTCGATACCGGCCCAATAGCAGGCGGACAAACACATCGGGCAAGGCTCAGCCGATGTGTATAGGACACAACCGATAAGCTTAAAGCTCTGCAGAGTGATGCTGGCGCCGCGAATCGCCTCCATCTCGGCGTGCCAGGTGGGATCATGGCTGGCCACTACCCGGTTCATTCCCTCAGAAACCATCTTGCCATCTCTGACAATCACAGCGCCAAAAGCACCACCGGTGCAGTACTCCAGCGACGCTCGCCGCGACAGTTCGATGGCGCGGCGAAGAAAACCTTGATGCTCGTTCGTTGCTAAGTGGTCGGTCATAGATGGGAGTGCCGGGATACCTATTGCTTTAAGACATCATGCTTGTGAATTCTATTTTTCGGCAGGGACGAAGTCGCGTTCATCCGCGTCCTCGCCTTCGATGCGAACCGCAGCAGGATCCAGTCCAATTGGCCTGGGTTCGATCGTCGTTCAGGGAATCCTGCGCCCTGTGCCAACTTTTTCTGCAACTGCGATCTCGCTTCCGCATCTATCAACCGGCAAACAGCGTTGACCGCTAACTCGGCCCCCGATAAAAATCACGGTTTGCTCCAGAATACAGGTTGAATCCTCGGCTTATGGTCATCTCGAAAACATATTCGACAATCGCAGCGATTTGGCTGCTCGGTCTAGCTGCTGGGTCCCAGGTATGGGCTCAGGAAAACGGTGGAGAGCTCGATTCGTTTAATCGGAGCTTGGGTCTGGAAGGGATGGGAACGGACCTGGCTAATGCAGAAAACGAACTTGCTCATAGTAACACGCCCAGCGCGCCGGAGGCTCCGAAAAAGGCCGGCCCGGGACCGAAGAAAGCGCCGGTTAAACGGGAAGAATCCTTTAGCAACCTCTCCTTCCATCCTAGCCCCGCAGTTACCAATAGCGTTCGAGCCTATTATGTCTCTCGCACAAACTCGGCGGCGTTTGCCGGTATGCCCAGCTATGATGCCTTGGTCAGCCGATTCGATGAAAGATTCTCGAACTACGGATTTTCCAGGCACAACATCGGCGACACCGTCGCGGGTTACTTGATCATCTCTTGGGAGATTTTACACAACGCCAACGCGTCGAATACGCCCAAAGGAATTCGCCGGGTGAGAGAAGCGATTTCTCAGGTCATAGAACGCCGAGGAAAAGCTGCGAATCTCTCAGACGAAAACAAACAGAAGTTCTCAGAACTCTTTAAGAGCCTCGCGGAATTGGTTAGCGAACAATCGAAACAATTCCGCCAGGCCAACAATCAAGCGGCAGAGGCGCAACTAATGAATCAGGTCGCTCAACCGCCGCTGAAGCTGGGCATCGACCTTCGAAAACTGCGATTAACAGATCAAGGATTTGTTAACGGTTAACGTGGAGCGCGCCTCGCTTGCGAGGCCGACCTCCCCGGACGTCGCCAGCTTCTATTCCCAAACAAGTTTCTTCGCACGCAACCGAAAAGACAGTCTCACGCTTCGCTCCCATCGGCCTCGCAACCGAGGCGCGCTCCACGGTCGTCAACTTGCACCAACCGAAATGTGGGATTATTAATTTGTTAGCTAGAAAGAGAGAGTTCGATTGGATATTTATCTGTCGTGCTTGATCGGAGGGGCGCTCGCCTTAGCCGTTCTCGCTTTGTGCGGAATAGGGTTTCATCATGGTGGAATTCACGGTGGACACGGCCACGCATCGCCAGGCGCAGGGCATGGTCATATCGGGGCGCAGGTGCGCGGGAACGTTCATCGTTCGTCGGGGCATGCCCCAACGACCGCCCGTTCGCCGGGAGCTTCACTCCTTGGGTTGCTGGCTTGGCTTTCGCCGATCTACATTTGCGCCGCGATTGTCGGGTTCGGTGCAATCGGTACGCTGGTTTCACCGATCCTTCAGGGCTGGTTTCAGTTAGCTGCAGCTCTGGTTGGCGCTTATCTCCTCTGTTCCTTGGGCGTACGCCCGGTCCTATCCGGGATTCAAAATTGGGCTTCACTGCCGGCTAAGACTCTAAACGACACGCTGTTAGAGAACGGCACCGCGGTCACCGACTTTGACTCGCAAGGGTACGGGCTGGTTCGGCTAAATCTTGATGGCCAAGTGGTACAGCTGTTGGGTCAACTAGTTCCGGAAGAACAATCCGGCGCTCGAGTTCGTTCCGGAGAAACGCTCTTTGTCCGCTCAGTTGATTCAGCCAGGCAGCGCTGCGTCGTGTGCCGGGCCGGCGCTTCGGTTTTGGTTCGCCCTTGAAACGCCCCCCTGCGCGCTCCGAACCCCATCCTACCCGCTGCCTATTTGCGCCCCTCGCTTTACAAACAATCAACGAAAGAAAACCCCTTATGTTCACGACCCCAATACTTGGCGTCATACTGATTCTCGTCATTCTAGTTCTGGCTGCGGTGATCATCCCTTCAGTTATTAAGGCTTTCCTGCGAGACGTACGCGCCGGCACTATTCGCATGGTCACTTGGTGGGGCGGTAGCATGAAGATCTACCGCGGTCCTGGCAAAAGCTTCGAATTACCGCTTCTGACAAACGGCACCACTATCTCGAGCAAGGCAATCAACGTCGATCTCGATATCACCGATCAAACCGCCGATCTCGACCGGTCAGGTGTCCCGAACCCAATCAAGGTTCGGGTTTTAGCCAGCGCGATCGTGTCGGTCGGCGATAGCGATGAATTGATCAAAACGGCGGCAAACCGTTATTTCGCTAAGAGCGACGACGAACAAACGTCGACGCTGACGGATCTCCTTTCATCATCTGGTCGTCGAGCGGTCAACCTGCTTACCCACGACCAACTTTTCAGCGCTAAATCAAGTGAACCACGCACCCCGTTGCTGCCGGACCGGGAAATTCAAACGTCGCTTCCGGCTGTAGTTGCGGCCGAGGAAGATGATGACCCGCTCGCTATCATCATTCGTAAAGCCTGTTCACGTGAACTGACCGATCTCGGCCTGGTTTTCAATTCACTCAATATCAAGGTGGTACAGAGTGAAGTAGCAGATGCGCGCCGGCGTCAATCCGCTGCGGAAGCAACTGCCAACGCGGACATTGTCGCCGCGAACCAGACTCGCCGAGCAAAAGAAGCACAACTCGATGCGGAACGATCCATTTCTGACAAACAACGACAATTGGAGCAAACCCGGTTGGCGAATGCTGTGCTCATTGCCGAAGCTGAAGCCAAACGGCAGGACGCGTTAGCCGGTCAAAAAGAAAGCGAACTGCGGGCCACCCTAATCGCCCAGGCGCACGCTGACTCCGAAGCTGTTCAGATCGCAGCGGAAGCGAAAGCCAAAGCCGAGGCCATTCGCATCACCACGGTCGCGACCGCTCAAGCTGAAGGGATCCACAAAGTAACAGAAGCGATCCGCGAAGGTGGCGAGAGCTATCTGCGCTACCGCCAAATTGAGCTATTACCGGATATCGCCCCGGCGATCGCCCAAGCTTTGGCCCAAGCCAGGTTAGTGACCGTCCATAGCGGCGGCGAGGGTAACGCCGCCACTGCGACCACCGATTCGATCACGAGCGTTATTCGTACCGTCCTCGCCGCGCAAATCGTAACCCGCAACGGCCTCGTGGATACCGGAGACCAGAATTCCGGCAAACGCGACGGAGAGCGCGCATAAGGCGCGCGCCTTATGGAGGAGCCAGGAGCCAGGAGCCAGGAGGTCTTGGATAGGGTGTGCCCTGTGCAGGAATAGGACGCCGGGCAGCATCTAGCTTTTTTTCGTTGCGGGGCGGCCTAGCCAGTCATCCGGCAAGGTCCACTCCGTCCACTAGGTCCACTCCGTCCACTAGGTCCACTAAGTCCACTGCGTCCACTGGACCGCCACTCCCAAGACACGCCCTACCCAGCGCCTTCTATCTCCTGGCTCATTCCTCCTTCCCCGCTCATACAGCGGGAAACACCGTGCCTCTCACATCCCCTAGGCCGATCCGGTAACCATCGCCTTGCGCATAGCCGGTTAGAATGACGGTGTCTCCATCCTCCAGAAAAGAACGTTGTTCGCCGTTGGGTAACTGGATCGGTTCTTTACCGCCCCAAGCCAGTTCTAACAAACTGCCGTAACTGTTTTTTTCGTTACCGCTGATCGTGCCGCTGGCCAGCAGATCACCGGCTCTGAGATTACAACCGGTCACCGTGTGATGGGCTATTTGTTGGTCTATACTCCAATACATTTCCCGGAAGTTTGTTTGGCTGATCGTGCAAGGCGCCGTCATCGCCGCTGTCTGCAACTTTACTTCGAGATGGATGTCGTAGGCTCCATGGTCGGTGTAGCTCAGATAAGGTAAAGGCGCCGGATCCTGCTCAGGACCGGGCACACGAAACGGCTGCAATGCTTCAAACGGCACCACCCACGGGCTGATGCTGGTACCGAGATTCTTGGCTAGAAACGGTCCTAAGGGCACATATTCCCAGCGTTGTACATCTCGAGCACTCCAATCGTTAACTAACACCAACCCAAACAGATGTTCATGAGCGACATCGACGGGAATCGGCTCCCCTAAAGCATTCCCCTGACCGATGAAGTATCCGACTTCCAATTCAAAATCGAGTTCCCGGCTAGGCCCAAACTGAGGCGTTGATTCGTCCGGTCGTTTAGTTTGGCCGCGCGGCCGTCGAATCGGCGTACCCGAAACGATCAGACTGCTTGCCCGTCCATGGTAAGCAACCGGCAAATGAAGCCAGTTCGGCAGTAAGGGATTGTTCTTATCCCTGAACATACTACCCACATTCGAAGCATGTTGTTTGGACGAGTAGAAATCGGTGTAGTCCCCGACCGCCACCGGCAAATGCATCGTCACCTCGTGCATCGGCAGTAGAGCCCGTGCGCGTAAACTCTGGTTCCGCTGCAAAGTCGGTGTTTCCGAATCGAGCACGTACTGCAGGGTCGCTCGTACCTCGCGCCAGACCGTCGAACCGGACGCCATGAAAGCATTCAGAGAAGGCTGCGAAAAAATCTCATCCCCGGCTAACAATCCCGCCTCCGAGAGAATCGACAGATCCAGCACATAGTCGCCAATGGCTACGCCAACCCGCAGCCCCTGCCCGCGGCCACCAAATATGCCATAAGGCAGATTCTGTATCGGAAACGGATGATCCACTGGAACCGGCAAAAAACAGTGCATGGAGTCCAGCTTAGAACAACGAGCGGGAACGCGCGAGAACGTGCGGGAGCTGACACGGCGGGAGCTGTAATGCCGTGGGTCGGGGACAATCTGGGCTCTGCGAACGAATAGGACTTATAGGACCTATATGACTTATAGGATCAAAGCAGGGCGCGACGGCATCTAGCTACTCGGCGTGTGCTGCCGGACTCGTTCCAGAACGCTCCCGCACGTTCAAAGCACCCAGCCTAAGCCGCGCAGGTCACCAAGGGGTTCATCAACGCTGCAGCTGCCGAAACTGACTACTAACCGGCGTAAGCTCTCGATCACTTCGCCGCGAAGCGGGAGGTCTAACCATCGGGCCACGTTGTCCTCGAACGCGAAATTCTCGCCGCGTTCTTCACTTAGAATCGCTTCAATATTCTTAGGTGGAAGCCGATAAGCGTGGGCAAACAAACCTGCCATCAAGACATTGATAAATCCGTGCATCCAAACCCCGGAATCGCGATTCCAGTGACGCAATGGGTGATGTAGACCAGCCGTAAATTTTATCGGAACGGCATGGTCGCGCACCGTCGCAAGAACCTCGGCAACAAAAGCGGTTGACGGAAAAGCATTGGTGGTGAGTCCTCCCATGCGGAGTTTCAATCCCCAATCACGCAAGCGATGCTGTTCCAGGGCAGACAATGTGGCGCCCAACCGTTGCAGAAAGAGGTCTTCACCGGCCGGCAGCTCCAAAAAGACGCGGCGTCCACCGACCAGAGGTGCCATTTGCTCGAGGAGCGTCGCGATCTCCGCCTCCTTTACCGCTCCCGGTACGGCGATTTCCAATGCTTGGAGGCTCACCTGAGGGCGTTCACTTAGGAAACTTTGCAGCTGATCGAGATCTTCTTGTAACCGTCCTAACCAAATCTCCGGCTCATCAGCCCGCCGGGGAATCGCCGTCAAACGGGCAGGCGTCGAACCGGTCAGGTCGCCGGCCTCGGGAAGCAAATTGATCGGCAAAACGATGGAGCCGACGATCCACGACTCTGGTCCATTGATGTACCGGTTGAACGAAGCCAGCGCTTGGGATAACGGGAGGCCGGCCGGCGGGAAAACACCAGCGTAGTCGATGCTTCCGCTAAGCAGACGCGCGAGAACAGGCGCGATGGAATTTAACTGAGCAATCATGTCCGAAACGAGTTCTACCCTTCCGCCCTGAGTACTAATCCTCGATGTCGGCGAAGTGGTCAATCCTGCCCGGAACAATCGTCCTCGTCGTCCCGACTTCGCTGGCCAGGAGCGGGGTCTCCTAACAGACCGCAAGCTACGTCGGGCAGGACTTCGGTGAGCTCAGTCGAGCCGCTGTCGTCGTCGTCGTTCTCGATTTCTAGACCGGATGTGGCGTCGATCTCGTGGACAGCCCGCTATGCCCATCATGGTAGGGCGAGAAACTCGGCGCGCTGCTGGCTTTCCAATCGCTACCGTCTTCCCGCGCCGGGTTTTGAGCCGCGGCCCTTGATCGATTTTTCGCCCAACGTTTGGCCGATCCGTTTGCCATTCGCTTCGAGCATGTCCTTCGTACGCGGACGAAATAGGTAGAAACAAATCAGGGGCCGCGGCTCAAAACCGGCGCGATGGCCCGTTTTGAAGATAGGTTTATCGTGGGCGCGCCGAGTTTTTCGCCCGACCATCGTGGGCATGCCAGGCTGTCGGCATTTTCGACGCCAGACCAACCCAGCAAGTGGCTCAACCAATGGGCTCGCGCCTCGATAGTCAGCGATCGGAGCGAAGGAATGACTTGACGTCGGTTCCGGTCGCTCAAAATCGAAGGACGAGGACGAGGACGAGGACGAGGACGAGGACGAGGACGAGGACGAGGACGAGGACGAGGACGAGGACGAGGACGAGCGCCGGGAGAGTAATACCAAAGCTGCATTGACGTTAGACCAAACGCGGGCGTCAATGGCTTATGATCATGGAGGAATCCATCAGCGTCGGGGTTGCCCGGGGATTGGGCGCCAAGTTTGCTCTGATAACCCTCTGCTGCCTGGTTGTGGCCGCAATGGCTACAACCGCAACCGCAACCGATTTTCAGTCGTTGGCCGAACAAGGGTATCGTTGGGTACTAGTCAACGGCCCTTACGCAACCCCCAACAAAGCCGATGCGACCAAACTGGCGAATACGGAGAGCGCCGCCTCCAACATCGAGCTTCAGGACAAAACCCATGCTTATTTTATTCTGCCCGGCATGTTAGTTCTCGTTTTGGAAAATGACTCTTCGGCTGGACTCTCTCGAATCCGCGCTTCCGGCATCGTCGTCGATCTCTGGACCGAGACCAGATACCTTAGTAGGCAGCCGATGAAAGACAGCTACGGAGTGACCGAGACCCCGGAGAGCTCCGGATTAGGCCCCATAGCCACACCGTCGCCGAGCCCCAGTCCTAACACCAGTCCCCTGCTCGATGCCAGCCCGAGCCCCAGCGCTAGCCCGACTCCCACCGCGGCCCCGGTCCTACAGCCACACGCCCATCATCATCCGCACGGCCAGGGGTGATTCTAAAGGAGTTCAGCAGTTCAGGAGTGCAGGAGTGCAGTAGGCCGAGCGACGCCGCGCCCAGCCAAGGTTCGCATCCTGGAATCTCGAAAAGAATACGGATTCCACTTTCAGCTTGAAATTTCGCCGGAGACCCCAGGCTAACTCCTGCACTCCTGCACCCCTAAACCCCTTCTCCGCAGATAAAGGTCGACAAAGGCCGAAGTCGCAATATTCTACGGTCGCTCATATCCCCAAGGCTTGACGTACTCTATTCCTGCTCCTTATTTTCCTGCTTTTATGAAACAGACGCTGCGGTACGTCGTTCCGCTGGTGGTTTTTATATTTTTCCTAGCAGCACGCTGCCCAGCCCCGATCATCTATCGAGAAGGCGAAGGTTTTCTGCCCGGAGAAGCTGAAGACGTCGAGATTAAGAAGAACGCCCAAGAACAGTTCGACTTGGCCCAACGCTACGAAGATGGAAAAGATTGGGCCCACGCCGGAGCATCTTACCGGATGGTCGTACGCCGTTTTCCTCGCGCCGATATCGCGCCGGCCGCTCTGTTCAATTCCGGCCGGATGTACGAAAAACAAGGGAAACTTGAGAAAGCGTTCCGGGACTACCAAAGCGTCGTCGAAAAATATCCCCGGAGCGAAAATTTCGAACCGGCTCTCGAGGCGGAATACAGCATCGCCAAGGCGTTTCTGGATGGGAAACGAGTCGAAATGTATGGCGTACCGACCCTACCGTCCATGGCGAAAGCTGAAGAGATGTTCAAGAAGATCGTGACCAACGGGCCGTTCAGCAAGATTGCTCCCCTGGCCCAGTTCGGGATCGGTCAAGCGCTGGAAAAAGCCGGGTCTATCACCTCCGCAGTGACCGCGTATCAACAGGTGGTCGATCGATACCCAACCAGCGACGTGGCAGCCGATGCCATGTATCAGATTGGCTATGTCTATCTCCAGGCGAGTCGCGCCACCGGCTACGACGAAACGGCAGCGGTACGCGCTCAAGAAGCCTTTGAAGATTTCCTGGTCAAATTCCCGAACAGTCACAAAGCGGCGCAGGCGCAGGACAATTTAAAGACTCTGCAGGGACGCAAATCGAACGATGCCTTCAATATCGCCCGGTTCTATGACAAGCAGCACAATTACAAGGCTGCTTACGTCTATTATAACGAGGTCCTGCAGCAACAGCCAGATTCGCAGCAAGCGACCCGGGCTAAAAGCAGAATGGACCAGATTCGGACCAAGATGGGAGACGAGGCTCTAAAGATCGGTACGGAGAATCCGGAGACCGGACAAACCGAGGCCACGCGTCGCAAGCTACAAGCCCAGGTCGATACCACTTCGAGACCTGATTTCGTTGGACCGCCGGCGCCGGCGCCGACGCCATCGCCGACCCCAGCGGCCAATCCCGCCAATGCGAACCCTCTGGGCAACAACAACCCGGCCCCGGGGAACAACCCGAATAGTCCACGGAGCGGCAATTCCGGGAACAATCCGGTGAATGGTGCTCCGGACAATCAAAAGGCGCCAATGGTTCCGCCCAACGATGTGAAACCCGCTGAACCGAATCTTCCTTCGCAATAAGGCGATCGAATGAGGTGGGTGGCTCACTTAGCATTGGTCTCAACGCTGCTCTTTTCTGGTTGCTATACACTGGGCCCGATCAAGCCCACCTATATGAAGGGCGTGCATAGCTTGTCGGTGCCGATCTTCGACAATAAATCGTTTGAGCCCCAGGTGCAGGCTGTCATCACCGACACTTTCATCAAAGAGCTGCAAACCGATGGCACTTACCCGATCACCGGAGAAGATCAGGCTGACGCCGTCGTCCATGGCATCGTTACCGACGTAATTCGTACCCAGACAAAAGCAGTGGTTGGCGACGTACTAGCTTCCGCGGAATTTCAAATAACCCTAAAAATCCATATCCAAGTTCTTCGCGGGGATAGCGGTCAGGTTTTAGTGAACAAGGATTTCCAGGGCCAATCGTATTTCTTCGTCGGATCAGATCTCCCAACCCAAGAACGCCAGGCAATCCCGATTGCGGCCCAGGATTGCGCGAAACAGGTAACCGCCTTTCTGACGGAAGGTTTTTAACCGGCCGTGCTTTATATTGTTGGATCGCCGATCGGTAATCTCAGCGACATTTCGCTGCGAGCGCTAGAGGTGTTACGCCAGGTAAATCGAATCGCGGCTGAGGACACCCGCCGTGTTCGCATCCTTCTGAATCGATACGAGATCGAGAAACCCCTCCTCAGCTATCACGAATTCAACGAAGCCAAACGTACGGCGGAATTGATTCAATATTTGGAACAAGGCGAATCCATTGCGCTCGTGTCCGATGCCGGGATGCCATCAATCTCCGATCCCGGATTTCGTTTAATTACCCGCTGCCAACAAAATCAGATCCCGTTCACGGTCATACCAGGTCCGTCCGCCGTAACCACCGCTGTGGTTGGTTCTGGGTTACCAACCGACCGTTTCTATTTTGGCGGATTTCTTCCGGTCAAAAGCGGCCAACGCGAACGCGAGCTGCGGGCAGCCTTGCAGCGTGATTTTACTTCCGTCTACTTCGAGTCTCCCTATCGCCTGCTCAAGTCACTGGAAGTGCTCTTCAGCTTGGACCCATCCTGTCAGGTGTGCGTCGCCCGCGAACTAACCAAGCACTTCGAAGAATTCCGCCGTGGACCGGTGTCAGAAGTCCGCGACCATTTCACCGCCCACCCCCCCAAAGGAGAAATCACTCTGGTAGTGTCCGCGACCCATCGGAACGCCGGGAATGCCGCCAGCGCCGAGAACGAGCCAGAACGGTCTCCAATGGTGTAGAGGGATGTCGTGGGTACGAGCAGCCGCGGGCCTCGATCGCAGATAGGACTTATATGGCGTATGGGACTTATAGGAAACTGAGCGTTGCTCCGTCCTACCGTTCCCGCTCGCTCACGCACGTTCCCGCTCGTTCTCGCTCGTTCTCTGGGCCGCCCGATACAACCGATTCATAATCGCCTTCCCAATCCCAACCTCCGGGACCTTCTCCACATAAATCGCACTCACCGGCTCACGATCCATGGCGCGCAACAACGAAAATAACTTGCTAGCCGCCTCCACTAAATCACCCGATTCACTCAAAGAAAACACTCGGCGGAACCGGGAGGTTTGAACACTCTGTCCCCAAGCGAGTAGCCCTGCGGTCGATGAATCCGCCGGCGCCTCACCTTTCCCGATCAACCTCACCGGCTTGTCAGGCGCATAATGGCTGGGGGTCTGCCCAGGCGCTTTTATCGAGCCTGCAAGATCCGGGGATTCGACCAGCCCCAATTCAGCCAACATTGTCTCTGTAACCGGACCCGGCCGATGCAGAATCAATTTTCCGGCGATCGGCTCCACGATGGTTGACTCAAGACCAAGCTGGGTAGGCCCATCATCGACAATTAACGGGATCCTCGAACCGAGTTCCTCAAACACATGTTCAGCAGTCGTCGGACTAACTCGACCAAACCGATTAGCGCTTGGCGCCGCCACAGGAAAACCGACCTGCCGAAGGATAGCCTGCATGACGGAATGCGCGGGCATCCGGACCGCAACCGTCGGGAGTGAAGCGGTAACCAAATCGGACACATGCTCGCTTTTCGGCAAAAGCAAAGTCAACGGTCCGGGCCAGAACCGCTCGATCAACGCCGCGACTAACCTTTCTCGTGCAACCTCCAGTCTGGCTAATCTTTTAATCCAACCGCTCTCCGGCAGATGCAGAATTAAAGGATCGAAATAGGGCCGTTCTTTAACTGCAAAGATCTCGGCCACCGCCTGCTGATTTCTACCATCTGCCGCCAACCCGTAAACCGTCTCCGTCGGTACCGCGACCAGTCCACCCTGAGCCAATACTTTAGCCGCGCGTTCGATAGCGGACGGATCTCGCGATGAAATAATTTCGGTTTCCACAGCTTGCATCGCCCGAAAATGCATAGGCATTTTTGAAGCGATGCAAGCTAGTCGAGTTCCGTTCGGAGCACATCCTCCGTTTGTCGCCGGCGAAACTCGATCAACCGCTCTCGCAACGTCGGATTGGTCAATGCCAAAATCGAGATGGCGCCCAGAGCTGCGTTCTTAGCGCCGGCCTCACCGATCGCTAACGTCATAACCGGGATGCCCGCCGGCATCTGAACGATAGACAACAAGGAATCAATCCCATGTAAGACCCGGCTTTCGACGGGGACCGCCAGCACCGGCAAATGGGTGTAGGCAGCCAGCATACCGGGCAAATGAGCAGCTCCTCCGGCGCCCGCAATGATGACACGAATATCATCGGCTTCCGCCGTCTTGGCGAACTCGGCCAGAAGCTCAGGCGTTCTGTGAGCTGAGACTACCTTTTTTAGTACTGGTACGTCGAACTGTTGCACCAATTCGGCTGCATACCGCATGGTTTGCCAGTCTGACTTACTGCCCATAACAACTGCTACTCGCTGCGAGGACTCCATCGTCATCTGTCAACTATTTTGTTCATTTTCTCGATAATTGTATCCCTCTGCCGACAAATGTCTTGCATTACTACTTGACGTTTCTTTCACCGCCTAGTTATGCTCGTGACCCTTTCCTACCAACACCTATTCGTTCGCAGGGAGTCGGATGATTGGTGTTGACATATTTGTCTAGTCTATGGCTAAAGGCACAGTGAAGTGGTTTAATGAGAAGAAGGGATTTGGGTTTATCGTGGACCCAGAAGTTGGAAGTGATGTCTTCGTTCATTTTTCAGTTATTCAAGCTGACGGATTCAAGACGTTGAACGAAGGTGAAACCGTCGAATATGAGCTCTATCAGGACGAAAAAGGCGCAAAAGCAAAAAACGTTGTTCGAATGACTGCTTAATCCCTTCTATAACCCATCACAATCTACGCTATTAAGAGCAACACGCTACGCGATTGAGCGGCGCGCATAGTGTGGGTTAGATGACCTTTAGCTAGACGCTTCTTTGCATCTATTTAAAGGCTTTGAATAGAAGTTTTGGCGTCCGGATCACTCGGCGTCTTTGGCAGCGTGCCTCGCTCACAAATCCATGCGCATTTGTATGCGAGGCACGCTATTTTGCCAGCATGTCCTTTGCGTTAACTGGTCGAAACTTGGTCTTGATCGGTTTCATGGGTTCAGGGAAATCGTCGGTCGGTCGAGAGTTGGCTAGACGCTGGAATTATCGGTTTGTCGACACCGACTCGATAATTCGTCATAAGTACGACCTGTCGATTCCGGATATCTTTGCCAAACATGGTGAAGGTTTTTTCCGGGAAGCGGAGTATGAAGCGCTGCTCCGCCTTCAAGACGCCAACCTAGTCATCATCGCCACCGGTGGGGGAATTGTCGGCCAACCTCGCAATCTGCCATTGTTGCGACAGCTTGGGATCGTCGTTTGGCTCTGTGCCGACCAAGCCACCATTATGGATCGGGTGGGCAAAAGTACTCATCGCCCAATGCTAAGCCAAGCAAACCCGGAAGAATCGGTAGCTAGACTTCTGGCGGAGCGCGCTCCACTTTATTCCCAAGCCTCAGACATCCGGATCGAGACCAGCGGACTGACTCATCGTGAGGTAGCGGATCGAATAGTTTTTGGCCTCAATCAACTAGGCGCTCGGAATGAAAGCAGAACTGCATGAACTGGCTCAGGTTGCCGGCTTTGATGCTTGCGGCTTTGTTTCCGCGCAGGCTGCGCCGCATCGCCAGCCTTTCTTGCAGTGGTTAGAACAGGGTTCGCATGCCGGCATGGAATGGTTGGCCCGAACTCCCGAACGGAGAACCGATCCGCGGAACGTCCTGCCGGGCTGCCAAACGGTTATCGTCCTAGCCAAGAGCTATTTCCAAGGCGGCCTCAATCCCCGGACCAAAGGCCGGATCGCTCGCTACGCCTTCGGGGAGGACTATCACCAGTTGATGCTCACGGCAATGGACCCGCTTTGTGAGTTTTTGAAACAGCAGGGCGGGACCCAGAGAGCTTACGTCGATACCGGACCGGTCCTCGAGCGCGACTTCGCCGCTGAGAGCGGGATCGCCTGGCAAGGCAAAAGCACGATGTGCCTCAGTCAAAAACTAGGCACGTGGTTCTTTCTCGGAACCATCCTCACCACCTTATCCATCGAAGCTGATCGGCCCGCCCGGAACCGATGTGGCTCCTGTGTCCGTTGCATCGACGCCTGCCCTACCGGCGCGATCACAGGCCCTTACCAATTGGACGCCCGCCGATGCATCTCCTATCTCACGATCGAGAACAAAGGCTCCATCCCGATGGAATACCGGAAACCGATCGGCGACCGGATTTACGGCTGCGACGATTGCCTCGAAGCTTGCCCCTGGAACCGATTCGCGGCGGCCACCAGAGAGGCTCGCTTCCACATGCCGCCGGCGGTGCAGTCAATGAGCTTGACCGCCCTGGCAACACTTTCTGACGACGAGTTCCGCAACCTGTTCCGCCACTCGCCTATCCGCCGGATTAAAAGGAACCGTTTCGTACGCAACATCTGCGTTGCGCTCGGAAACGTCGGTACTGAAGCGGATCTCCCAACTCTGCGGGGATTAGCCAGTGATGGGGACGCACTGGTTGCCGAGCATGCCGCGTGGGCGGTCTCGGAAATAGAAAAGCGCGGGGGATAGTCCCCTATTCCTCTTCTTCGTACTCGATTCGCTTCGGCCGCCCTTTCAGGGCGGATAACGGGCACGCATTGCCCCAGGGCTGAAGCCCTGGGCTATTATGTTTCGCCATTTATCGCACTCTACCGACGGAGGGGATCGAACCCACACGACCTTGCGGTCACTGGATTTTGAGTCCAGCGCGTCTGCCAATTCCGCCACGTCGGCTCAGATGCAGGGACGAATGGTTTACCGATTTTGCTAGAAACGCAAGGGAAGTATAAAGAATAGCCGATGGCCAACAGCTGAGCGGGCGAATCGCCCTGTCGCCGCGTCGCCCATTCGCCCAATCGGCCATCCCTTTCCCCTTGCGCCGCCCCGGGGCCAGCCGCTTAAGTAGAGTGAACTGATTACTGACTACTGATTACTGATTACTTTTGAGCCACTCCAAGCAGTAACTTCTTACCGATCGCCCCTCCCGCAGCTCAGATTTATCTTTTATGCCTCAACTCTTCGATATCATCATCGTCGGCGGCGGGCCTGCCGGCAGCACCGCGGGAACGTTATTGGCGCAGCGCGGTTGGAAGGTCGCCATTTTCGAAAAAGAAACCTTCCCGCGGTTTAAGATCGGGGAATCCCTTTTGCCGGGCAGCCTTTGCACCTTTGAACGAATGGGCGTGAAAGAAAAGATCGATCGCGCCGACGTGATTGTGAAATATGGCGGTAAGATCGTTTCCGCCTGCGGCGCTCGCACCAACCGCTTTTTGTTCAGCAACGTTTTCCGCTGCAAATACCCAACAGCCTACCAGGTTGAACGTTCCCGATTTGATAAGATCCTGTTAGATCATGCCGCTGAAACTGGTTGCCAAGTCCGGCAGGGCGAAAAAGTAACAGATTTTTCTTGCGATCCAGACGGCATCACTGTCCGCACCGCCGTCGGCGAGTTTCGTGGCCAATATCTTATCGATTGTTCCGGACGTAATACCTTGGTTGGCTCACGATTTAACCTGCGTCGCAACTATTCAGCATTACGTAAGTTCTCGCTCTATGCCCATTTCGAAGGTGTCGATCGTGCTCCCGGAATTGAAGGCACACTGACCCAAATGGTTCGAGCTCGAGACCGTTGGTTCTGGATGATCCCGATCACCGCCACCAAGACTAGCATCGGAGTGGTGCTAGATGCTCAGACTTTCAAGCGTATGAAGCTGAGCCCTGAGGCCGCTTTCCATCAGACATTGCGAGAGAATCCCAAGATCATGGAGCAGATGTCACACGCTAAACGGATCACCGAAGTTTATGCTACTGGAGATTTCTCGTTTCGTAACCAACGGTTTACCGGTGACCGTTGGGTATTGGCCGGAGATGCTGCCGGTTTCATCGATCCAGTCTGGAGCAGCGGTGTCTTTATCGCGGTGCTATCCGGCGAGAAATCGGCCGATATGCTCGACCGCGTCTTGCGCCACCCTGAACGCCGCCCGGTAGAGTTCAGACGATACGAACGGCATTTGGGACGGGTAATGGATCTTTACCTCAACTTGGTCAGCTCCTGGTATACTCAAGAATTCGCCGAGGTATTCTTCAACCCGCAAGAGTTTCTCCAGCTCGTTCCCGCGGTTAATTCTTTGCTCGCCGGCAGCGAGAAACCGTTGCCTGAAGTCCGCTGGCGGATGTGGGTCTTCAATCTGCTGGTCTTTTTACAGAAACGTTTTGCCATCGTCGCACCCCGGATGAGCCTGCAGCCGGGAATAGGCAATAGCCAATAGCCAATAGCCGATAGCCAATAGCCGAAGCGCGCGCCTCCCAAGACCCGGTAGGGACGAGCTCCCGCTCATCCGCTGTTCTCCACATCGCCAAATTGCCTAGGCCCCTGATTGGCAAGGCGAGGACGCGACTTAGCTTTAGCGTAGTCGGGTTCTCGCCCCGGTCGTCGGTATAAGGATATTTGGCGGAAACGGGAACCGCGGACGAGCGGGACCTCGTCCCTCCCCAAGTCTTGGGCGCTGCCTGCATTGGCTTTTGGCTATCGGCTATTCATTTTTGCGCTCGAACTCAAACCACCGATTTCTTGGCCGAAACCACGCCCCCGGAAAGAGAAGCACCTTACTCCCGGAAACGTCGGAGGCATGCAATGCAAACAATGTCTTCACTTGTTTGCCCTGGATTACGCAGCTCAAAGGCGTCGAAGCCCAATGATAGAGTGGACTACCTGGAATCCACGGCAAATCATCGACTGTCGCCACCGGTTTCTCGGAATGGGCAAGCGCGGCTTGGAATCGGCTTAGTTCCTCACTCCAGGTAAACGCTTGGGTGCCGAATACTAACAAGAAAACAACCGCGCTGCCCAACATGATAAACGCTGCCGGGGAATCGTCCGATCGATGCGTATCACCCTCCCGGTTTTGATACCACCAATGTAATGCTCCTAAGCCCACCAAAGGGAGCGCGCCGACTAGCACAAAGCGGCGGAAACTGAACGCGCTGGCCCATGCCCTGGGATCAGCTGCCCAAAAGAGTCCATAGCCGATTAACAGACCAAACATCAACCCACCTAGCCAAATCGCGCGTCGACTCGATAGCCGCCGGGTAACGCCGGTTAAGGCAACGATTCCTAACAAATAAACTAAAGGAAGCATACGGAGACTCGGCAAGGCGTCACGAAACACTTGGTAATTCTCGGCAAAAGATTCTTCGCCTCTTTCGTAACTGTTAGCTGTCGCCAGTGCATACCATAACCGGATCGCAGCTAACCCGAGAAAGACCAGGCCCAGCCAGACAGCGGAACCGCGTTGGCGGTTGGCCGTCCAAGCTTTGCCGAGAAACAATCCACTGGTCACGGCGTAGGTCACGGCCGCCGTGGGATGAAGAAAGAAAAGAAACAGGTTCAATACCGCCAGCCAAATCAAACTGGCGCCGGTGATGTCCGCCGCGGCGATCGCCCAAATCGCCCAGGACACTTGGACTAACTGAACCGCCTCCGCCACCAGGAAAGCTTGGCCCGGCAATACGCTTAACAGAATACCCAGCACCCCCCAAATGCGAAGCGGTCGGAGCAGAGGACCGCGCAAGAAATAGAAACACAAGAGCAGAGATCCCAACGGCATCACGGCCAATACCAAACCGTAGATGCCGGCCAGCCAGCGGGCATCGTTGATGACCAGGCTCAGTAACGAAATCACGGCCAGAAACGGGTAATCGCTATAGCGACTATTCGGGATCGCGGGATGGCCTCTTTGGATCGAGTTAAAAACGTAACCCGCGCCGTCCCAAGTCAGCACCACTAAACCGAGCGCAGCCGCGACGTAAGCCACGGCGGCAATACCCACGGTCAAGAACAACAAGGTCCGGGATCGAAGAGGATTCACCACAGAGACACAGAGTTCACGAAGAACAACCAAACTGAGCGATTGTTGCATCTTCTAAATTCCGCTTCAATGTCTGCCTCTGTTAGCTCTGTGTCCTTGGGCCGACGTAGCTAAAGGGGGTGATGGGGCGACCTGTCCGCCATAGTGTGGGCTTACGGGACGACGGAGGAAGTCTGCTCTGTGGTGAATCTTCCTTTTCTGACCTATGCGCAAAGTCACACTCTCCAGAACTGACCTCCAAGTCTCCGGCCCTGGCCTTGGCACGGATTACTTCGGATCCCAGATTGACCGGGCCGTATCGATCCAATTGATGGATCACTATTTCGAGGCCGGTGGCAACCTGATCGATACCGCAGAAGTATACGCCCGTTGGATCCCGGGGGGCGACCATAAGAGCGAACAAGTCGTCGGCCAATGGTTACGCGAGCGACAAGTCCGCGATCAAATCGTCGTCTCGACCAAAGGCGCGCACCCAAACCTGGAGTCGATGCAGGTTCCTCGTATGAGCAAATCGGAGATTGAAGCCGACCTCGACTCAAGTCTGCAACGACTCGGGGTTGACCATGTCGATATCTATTGGTTGCATCGGGATGCGCCCGGTTATCCCATCGGCGATATCCTGGAAAGCCTGGAAGCGCTTCGGGCTGCAGGCAAAATCCGGTATTACGGCTTTTCTAACTGGCCTCAGCCGCGAGCGGAAGAAGCCCGCCTGATTGCGGCAAAAACAAATATTCCAGGGTTCGTTGCCAGCCAGAATCTTTGGAGCTTGGGAAAGGTCAATATTGCCAACGCCGATGCTACTTGGGCGTACATCGACGAACCGTTTGCTCAGTGGCATCAGCAAAATAACTTTGCCGCCTTCCCCTATATGACTCAAGCGAGCGGTTATTTTCGCCGGATGGAATCGAACACCCTGGATCAATTGCCGCAGGACGCGCGAGTGCGTTTGCTGTTTGATCACGAAGAAAACCGGCAACGCTTCAGGCGGGCCGTCGAATTGCAAAAACGCGACGGCCTCACCCTCAATCAAGTCGCTTTAGGTTACTTGATCGGCCATCCGTTCCCGGTCATACCGCTGGTCGGCCCTAAGAGCGTCGCGGACCTCGATGATTCCCTGAAAAGTGCAGAGACCGCCCTCTCCGCCGCCGATATCGCCTATTTGGAAAGTGGGCGATAGGGACGAGCAGGAGCTCGTCCCTACCGATCTGTCCTTCGTCGTTCCCGCTCGTTTCCTAAGGCTGCCTCAAGAGCTCCGTCGCGGTGGGTTCATCGACGATTAACTCGTTCATCAACCTTCCTTTTAAGGCGGCTCTCAAGCCCGCGACTTTTCCCAGACCGGACACGACACAGAGGGCATGCTTCGCCTTTTGGAAAAGGGAAAGATCAGGCCCACTGGCGCGGGCGTTAAGCGGAATGTTATCGTAACTACCGTCAGCCCGGAAAAACACGGTGGCGATATCGCCCACCGCACCAACCCGGCGCAGCTCCTGAAAATCTTTTTTCTCTAGATAACCCCCAACATAGACATGGCTGGGGATACGAGCGCCGACGGCGCCGATACTGTAGATCAGAAGATCGACCTTCTGAATCATCTTGGAGAGTCGTTGAATACAACGCTCCCGCAACATGGCTTTCTTGGTCTCCGGATAATCAAAAAAGGTGGGCACCGGAAATAGATGGGCGTTGGCGCCGTAATTGAGAGCAAACCGGCTAAAGATTTCGCCGATATAATAGTTGTTAAAGGCGTACACATTGGCAGAGCCATTTAACTGAACGATATCGACCTCCTTACAGGGCTTCGTCACCAAGCGTTGCGAGATCGCATCCAAGGTTGTGCCCCAGGCAATCCCAATGGTCATCCGGGAATGAACTAAACCGTTGAGATGATTAGCGCTAAACGTGGCCACTCGCTGGAGCCATTCATCCTCAGACGAATTCGGCGGTACTGCGACTACCCGGACCGAGGGAATACCGAAAATACGTTGGATATCTTGTTCCAACCTTTGCGGCTGCGCCATGGCATCATGGATGCGCACCTCCACTAAGCCGGTCTGTTTGGCGAAGCTAAGCAGACGCGACACCTTAGGCCGGGACAGCTTAAGCTCGCCGGCCACGGCCTCAGTGGTGAGCCCTTGATAATAATAGAGACGGGCCACCTGCACGGCGAGGGTCCGCTGCTGCTCGGAAGGAGACATAGGGCTCATTCTCTTAGCACCTCCTTTACCGGACGTCGAGTATCTGAACAAGGGTTCAGTTCAATTGAACGAAAGTTACCACCGCACAAATGTTCAATGCTTGGACGAATCGTTTCACAATTGAACGAACGTTCATTCTTGTTGACAGAGTGTTCAGGCTGCGCAATTCTCGACGAAACCGCCCCCCAACAACGCCGATCCGGAAAGCTCACCCCTGCTCTCCTGACCCGATAGCCGTATTGCGTCCGCGGGAGCTTAAGAATCATCTACTCCTTAGATAACCCCCCCAAAAGAATCCCATTATGGATATATTCTTGCCCGAACTCATCGGCACGATGCTCCTTATCATCTTAGGCGACGGTGTCGTCGCAAATGTCGTCTTAGGCAAAAACAAAGGGCAAAACTCCGGCTGGATCGTTATCACCA
>Ga0185299_10000838_pt1 | contig 72084 bp, 28 predicted proteins | sample PaiPotPPA55metaG_FD_128002 | JGI IMG/M metagenome (GOLD analysis project Ga0185299, IMG submission 128002) | Iron sulfur acid spring bacterial and archeal communities from Banff, Canada, to study Microbial Dark Matter (Phase II) - Paint Pots PPA... ...
GCCCCGGCCGGCGACGGCCGCACGGGTGCGCTGTTGAAATTGGACTGGACTCCCCTGGAACTGCCGGAGGTCACCGAGGCGGTCGCCGCGGTGCCCGGCGTGCTGCTCGGCGAGGATGCGTTCGGGTTGTCGGTGGCGGCGCCGTCGCCCGGCGAAAAGCCCGCGTTCGCGGTGCTGACCGTGGCCGGCGGAGAGCCGGGGGAGCAGTTGGCGCGCGTGCTCGGCGAGGTGCAGCGGTGGCTGGCCGATGAGTCGCTCGCCGCTGCGCGACTCGTCGTGGTCACCCGGGACGCGGTCGTGGTGGAGGGCGACGCGACCCCGGTGGACGTGGCCGGCGCCGCGGTCTGGGGCCTGATTCGGTCGGTCGCCTCGGAGAATCCGGGGCGGGTCACCCTGATCGACGCCGACGAGGCGTCCATGCTGGTCTGGAAGGCGGCGGTGGCGGCCGGCGCTCCGCAGGCGGCGCTGCGCGGCGGCCGGTGCCGGACGCCCGCCTTGGCCCGGATCTCCGACGACGAGGCGGTCAACCGGCCGCCCAGGCCGATCAACGGCCCGGTGCTGATCACCGGCGGAACCGGCGGACTCGGATCGCTGGTGGCCCGGCACCTCGTGGCGGCACACGGAGTCCGTGAACTGATACTGCTCAGCCGCTCCGGCGACGCGCCCGAGCTGCGGCTGGAATTGGAGACGGCCGGCGCGCACGTGCGCATCGCCGCCTGCGACGTGACCGATCGGGACGCTCTCACCAAGGTCATCGCCGACGCGGGCGAGCTCGGTGCGGTGATCCACACCGCCGGCGTACTGGACGACTCGACCATAGAAGGCCTCACCCCGGAGCGCCTTGACAGGGTTCTGGCGCCGAAGCTGCACGGCGCCGAGCTGCTCGACGAGCTGACGTGCGGTCACGACCTGAGCCACTTCATCGTGTTCTCCTCGATCTCCGGTCTGGTGGGCACCGCCGGGCAGGGCAACTACGCCGCCGCGAACACCGCCCTTGACGCGGTTATCCAGCGGCGCCGGGCAGCCGGACAACCGGGCACGTCGCTCGCCTGGGGGCCGTGGAGCACCGGCTTCGGTATGACCGGAGGCCTGTCAGAGGCCGACATCGCCCGGATGCGCCGCGGCGGGGTGGTGCCGTTCACCGAGGCCACCGGCGCGGCCGCGCTCGACCTCGCGCTGCGCGCCACCCCGGCCCTCGTCGTGCCGCTGCTCACCGCCCCGCCCGGTTCGGCCGTCGACGTGCCGCCGATGCTGGCCGGCGTGGTGCGCCCGGCCCGCCGAGCCGCCGCCGGGGCCGGCGCCGCGACGGACCTCGCGCCCGCCGAGCGCCTGCGCGGCCTCCCGGCCGACCGCCGCACCGAAGCAGTGCTCGCCTTCGTGCGCGCCGAGGTGGCCACCGTGCTCGGCCACGCCTCGGCCGACCGCATCGACCCGGAGCGTCTGTTCAGCGAGCTCGGGTTCGACTCGCTGACCGCGGTGGAGCTGCGCAACCGGCTCGGCGCGCTGAGCGGGCTGCGCCTGGCGGGCACGGTGGTGTTCGACTACCCGACGGTCACCGCGCTGGCCGAGCATCTGCTGGAGCAGTTCGAGCCGGGCGGTTCGACCCGGTCCGACGAGTACCGCTACGTTCCGGCGTCCGAGTCCGCGACCGGCCGCGGGAGCGACGCCGTATCGGCACTCGGCCTCGGCGCCCTGTACCGGCAGGCGGCCGCCGCCGGCCGGGAAGACGAGGCCATGGCGCTGATCACCGGGCTCGCGGCTTTCCGGTCCATGTTCGCCGGGACGGAGGACCTGGCCGGCCTTCCGCGGCCGCTGCCGGTCTCGCGCGCTACGGGAAGCCCCGCCTTGTTCTGCCTGCCCTCGTTCTTCGGCCGGTCAGGACCGCAGGAGTACTTCCGGCTGGCCGCGCGGTTCCAGGCGCGGCGGCCGATGTCAGTGCTCACCGAGCCCGGATTCCGGCAGGGCGAGCCGCTTCCGGCGACCCTGAAGGACCTCGTCCGGGTCCAGGCCGAGATCCTGCGCCGGTCCGTGGACGCGGACGACACCCCCGTCATCCTGCTCGGCCACTCCAGCGGCGGCCTCGTCGCGCACGCCCTGGCCCGGCACCTGGAGGACGAGGGCCGGGCCCCGGCCGGGCTCATCCTGCTCGACACCTTCCCGCCGCCGACGCGGGGACTGACCGGTTTCCACTGGACCGGCCTGCTCGACGCGGCCCTCGACCACAACTCCCACGACGTCGACGACGACGCCTGGCTGACCGCGATGGCGCACTACTTCCTGTTCGACTGGCAGGAGATCGGCGAGACGGACGTCCGCACGCTGCAGGTCTCGGCGACCGCCGCGATCCCCGGCGCCACGGACACGGCCGCCACGGCCGGGTGGGTCTTCTCGCGTCGCACCACGGCCGTGGACGTGCCCGCGGACCACTTCTCGATGCTGGGCGAACACGTTGAGGGCACCGCCGCCGTCATCGATCGCTGGCTGACGGAACTCCGAAATCACGCACTCCCAAGGAGCTGAGACATGAGCACTGAACCAGGCGCGCACCGCCTGGCCGTCGTGGGCGGCGGTGTGATGGGAACGAACATCGCGGCCCTGGCGATCGGCCACGGCGTCCCGGTCGTCCTCGTCGAGGTCAGCGAGGAGGTGCTGGCCGAGTCGAAGCAGACGGTCGCCTTCAAGCTGCGGCACGCGCAGCTGACCGGCAAGCTGCCGGCCGGCCGCACCCCGGCGAAGCTGGTCACGAGTCTGTCGCTCGAGGACGCGGCCGAGGCCACCACCGTCATCGAGGCCGTCACCGAGATCGCGGAGACCAAGATCGAGGTCCTGCGCGAGGTCTCCCGGATCGTGCGTCCTGGCACGCTGCTGATCTCGAACACCTCCTGCATCCCGATCGACGAGATGGCCGCCGCGGTGGCCCGCCCCGAGGAACTCGTCGGCGTCCACTTCATGAACCCCGCGTACATGATCGAGATGGTCGAGGTGATCCGCGGTCCGCGTACCGGCGACGACGCCATGAAGGCGGTCACCGAGCTGCTCGAGACCCTCGGCCGCGCCTGCCTGGTCGTCAACGACGCCCCCGGCTTCGTGATCAACCGCGTGCTGCACCCGCTGATCAACAGCGCGGCGCTGCTGGTGCAGAACGGCGTCGCCCCGGTCGAGGTCGTCGACGGACTGCTCGAAGGCTGCCTGGGCCACAGCACCGGGCCGCTGCGCACCGCGGACCTGATCGGCCTGGACAACCTGGTCGACTCCCTCAACGTGCTGTACGAGCGGACCGGCGACGAGAGCTGCCGGCCCTGCGACCTCATGCTCGACCTGGTCCGCGCGGGCAAGCACGGCCGGAAGACCGGCGAAGGTTTCTACGACTATCGAAAGGTCGCGTCATGACCGAGCAGACCACCACGACGAGCCCGCTGACCGCCGAGGCCGTCGAGAGCGCGCTGACCGAATACCTCACGGACAAGACCAAGACCGAAATCAAGCCCGAGGACGACGTGTTCGCCTCGGGACTGGTCTCCTCGATGTTCGCCATGCAGCTGGTCGTGCACCTCGAATCGACCTACGACATCGCGATCATCGGGCCCGAGCTCAAGCTGGACAACTTCCGCACCGCCCGCGTGATGGCCGAACTGGTGCTGCGGCTGTCCGAGAACGGCGCGGACTCCCATGTCTGAGGCGACGCTCGTCCTCGATGACCGCGCTCTGATCGGCGAGCTGATCGGCGATCAGGCCGAGGAATGGGATCTGTCCGGCGAGCTGCCGATCGATCTGCTGCGCAAACTGGGTGCGAAGGGCCTGCTGTGCGCCGAGGTCCCGGAGATCGCCGGGGGCCTCGGGATGGACAGCGGCCAGAGCGGCGAGCTCACCGCGTACGTCGGCAGCCTGTGCAGCTCCACCCGCAGCATCATGACCTCGCACGGGATGGCCGCCTGGATGGTCTCCCGCTTCGGGGACCGGGCACAGCGGCGCGAATTCCTCGAGGAGCTGACGAGCGGTCAGCTGGCCGCCGTCGGCTTCAGCGAGCCCGACGCCGGCAGCGACCTGGCCGCGATGCGCACCCGGGTGCGGCGCGAGGGCGACGGCATCGTCATCACCGGCGAGAAGAAGTGGGTGACCGGCGCCCGATACGCCGACTACCTGCTGATCCTCGGCCGCTTCGAGGACGCGGGCGCCGTCGTCGTCGTGCCGGTCACCGCGCCCGGGGTCGAGCTGATCCCGATCGCGTCACCGGTGCTCGGCTGCCGCGCCGCAGGGCACTGGAACGTCCGCCTCGACGAGGTCCGGCTGCCCGCCGAGCACCTGCTCGGCGGCGGCGGCCAGGACCTGTCCATGCTCTTCACCACCGCCCTGTCCTACGGCCGGATCTCGGTCGCCTGGGGCTGCACCGGCATCGTCCGGGCCTGCCTGAAGGCAGCCGCCGAGCACGCCAGGACGCGCGAGCAGTTCGGCAAGCCGATCGGCGAGCACCAGCTCGTCGGCCGCCACCTCGCCGAGCTCGTCGTCGCGGAGCAGATCTCCACCAGGGTCTGCGAGTACGCGAGCACCGCCTGGCAGTCCTTCTCCCCGGACATGGTGATCGCGACCGTGCTGGCCAAGCACGTCAGTGCAGGGCAGGCAGCCCGCAGCGCGGCCACCGCCGTCCAGGTCCTCGGCTCGGCCGGGGCGACGGATGGGCACGTCGTGGCGCGCGCGTACCGCGACGCCAAGCTGATGGAGATCATCGAGGGCAGCAACGAGATCTGCCAGCTCATCCTGGCCGACCACGCGATGTCCGGCGCGCTGTGAGCACTGCGAGGAATCCCGTTCGCTACGGAGGACGACCCTGCCATGTCTGATCAATCCCCCCTCGTCAAATGCCTCGTCTGGGACCTGGACAACACCCTCTGGCAGGGCACCCTGCTCGAGGACGCCGAGGTCCGGCTGCCCGACGAGGTCCGCGACGTCATCATCGAACTCGACTCCCGCGGCATCCTGCAGTCCATCGCCAGCAAGAACGACCACGACCTGGCCTGGAAGCGGCTCGAAGACCTCGGCGTCGCGGAGTACTTCCTGGTCCCGCAGATCAGCTGGGGCCGCAAGTCCGACGCCGTCGCCACGATCGCCAAGGAACTGAGTTTCGCGCTGACCACGATCGCGTTCATCGACGACACGCCGACCGAGCGCGCCGAGGTCACCTACCACTCGCCCGAGGTCCGCTGCTACACCGAGCAGGACGCGCTCTCCCTCGTTAATCTGCCCGAGTTCAGCCCCGAGGTCGTCACCGTCGACGCTCGTCGCCGCCGCGAGATGTACCAGGCCAACACGCTGCGTACCGCGGAGAAGGACTCGTTCAACGGCCCGGACGAGGACTTCCTGCGTTCGCTCGACCTCGTCATGGAGATCAAGCGCGCGGACGAGGACGACCTGTCCAGGGTCGAGGAACTCACCCTGCGCACCAGCCAGATGAACGCGACCGGGGTGCACTACTCCGACGCGGCGCTGCGCGGTCTGCTGGCCGACCCCGACCACGAAGTCCTCACCATCACCCTCACCGACCGCTTCGGCCCGCACGGCGCGGTCGGCGTCCTGCTGCTCGAACGTCGCCACTCGGCGGTCTGGCACCTCAAGCTGCTCGCGACCTCCTGCCGGGTCGTCACCTTCGGCGCCGGCACGGTGCTGCTGAACTGGCTGGTCGACCAGGCCGCCCAGGCCGGCGCGCACCTGGCCGCCGACTTCCGGCCCACCGACCGCAACCGAATGATGGAGATCGCCTACCGCTTCGCCGGGTTCACCCAGGACCCGTGCGAGTGCCTGAGCGGCATCGCGAGCTCCACCGGCGGTAGCGGCCATGACATCCAGTGCCTGCATCTCGTCCCCGCGCGCCGCGAGGGGCCGACCACGATGCGGCTCGTGTCCCCCGATCTCATCACCACGACCGCTGTGCCGAGCTCGAACTAGAACCGTTGCCCCGCGGCGGTTCGAGCGCCGCCGCGGCCAGTGACAGATGAAAGAGGGAGCACGCCATGAGCGAGTCCGAGCGCCCGCCGCTGGCCGTCGTCGGCATGAGCTGCCGCTATCCCGGCGGCGTTCGTTCGCCCGAGGAGCTGTGGGAGCTTGCCGTTTCCGGGCGGGAAGTCCTGTCTGCCTTCCCTGGCGACCGCGGCTGGAGCCTCGATTCCCTGCACGACGACGATCCCGACCGGCCCGGCACGACGTACGTCTACCGGGGCGGCTTCCTGGACGACGCGGCGGGCTTCGACTCGGACTTCTTCGGCATCTCGCCGCGCGAGGCGACCTCGATGGACCCGCAGCAGCGGCTGCTCCTCGAGGTCGCCTGGGAGGCGGTCGAACGCTCCGGACTCGACCCGTCGAGCCTGCGCGGCAGCCGGACCGGCGTGTTCATCGGCGGCGAGCCGCGCGAGTACGGCCCGCGCCTTTCCGAAGCGCCCGACGGCCTCGAGGCGCACCTGCTCACCGGGACCACGACGAGCGTGATGTCCGGCCGGATCGCCTACTGCCTCGGACTTCGCGGCCCGGCTCTGACCGTGGACACCTCCGCCTCCAGTTCGCTCGTCGCCCTGCACCTGGCCGCGCAGGCCCTGCACCGCGACGAGTGCTCGCTCGCGCTGGCCGGCGGCGTGTCCGTGATGTCCGCGCCCGGCAACTTCCTCGCCTTCAGCCGACTGCGCGGCCTGGCCCGCGACGGCCGGGTCAAGGCCTTCTCCGCCGACGCCGACGGCACCGTATGGGCCGAAGGGGTTGGCCTGCTCGTCCTCGAACGCCTGCCCGACGCCCTGCGCAACGGTCACCGCGTCCTCGCCCTGGTCCGCGGCACAGCAATAAACAACGACGGCGCCAGCGACGGCCTGACCGCCCCGAACGGCCTGGCCCAAGAAGCCGTAATCCGGCAGGCTCTCGCGGACGCGGGCCTTTCCGCCGAGGACATCGACGCCGTGGAGGCACACGGCACCGGCACCCCGCTCGGCGACCGCACCGAGGCCCGCGCGCTCGCCGCCGCCTACGGACTGGGCCGCCGCCCGGAGCGTCCGCTGCTGCTCGGCTCGCTGAAGTCGAACATCGGCCACACCCAGGCCGCGGCCGGTGTGGGTGGCGTCATCAAGACCGTGATGGCGCTCCAGTACGGGGTGCTGCCCGCCACGCTCAACATCACCGAGCCCAACCCGCACGTCGACTGGTCCACGTCCGGGCTGGAGCTGCTCACCGAGGCCCAGCCGTGGCCCGAGTCGGGACGCGTGCGCAGGGCGGCAGTGTCCTCATTCGGGATCAGCGGGACCAATGCGCATGCTGTCTTGGAGCAGGCGCCTCCGGTCGACGCTGCGGTGCTGCCGTCCGCGCCCGCGACTGGTCCCACCGCGTGGCTAGTCTCGGCACGTTCCGCCACGGCCCTCAGCGGGCAAGCCGAACGCCTGTCCGAATTCCTCGCAGACGCCCCCGACTCCGACGCGCCCGACCCGGCCGACGTAGCGTGGTCCCTGGCCACGACCCGGACCGCGTTCGACCACCGCGCGGTGATCGTCGGCACCGGCGCCGACCGACTGACCGCAGGCCTCGACGCACTCGCCGCAGGTCTCCCGTCGGCGACGGTCACGAGCGGCGTGGCCGACCTCGCAGACAAGGCTGCGCGCCGGGTGGTGTTCGTCTTCCCCGGCCAGGGATCGCAGTGGATTGGCATGGGTCGCGACCTGGCCGCCGCGTCCCCCGTGTTCGCCGCGCGGTTGGCCGAGTGCGAGCGGGCGCTGGCCCCGCATGTGGACTGGAATCTGCGCGACGTGCTGGCCGGTGCCGAGGGCGCTCCCGGCCTCGATCGGGACGACGTCATCCAGCCGGTTCTGTTCGCGGTCATGGTCTCGCTGGCCGCCGTCTGGCAGGCCGCAGGTGTGACCCCCGATGCGGTGGTCGGGCACAGCCAGGGCGAGTTCGCGGCGGCCTGCGTGGCCGGAATCCTCTCGCTCGAGGACGCGGCGAAGGCGTCGGCCCTGCGCAGCAAGCTGCTCCGAACCTTGGCCGGGCGCGGCGGGATGCTTTCCATCGCCGAGTCCTCCGAGGCGGTCGCGGCCCGACTGGCGCCGTATCAGGACCGTGCCGAGATCGGCGTCGTCAACAGCCCGGACGCGACCGTCATCACCGGCGACCTCGACGTGCTCGAGCTGATCGCCGCCGACTGCGAGCGTGACGGCATCCGCACCAAGCCAGTCCCGGTCGACTACGCCTCACACAGCCGCCAGATCGAAGACCTCCGCGACGAACTCCTCAAAGCGCTGCACGGAATCACCCCGCGCCCGGGAACGATCGCGATGGTCTCAACGGCCACCGGCGAGTTCCTAGACGGCACGACGGCCGACGCAGAGTACTGGTACGCCAACCTGCGTCAGCCCGTTCAATTTTCCCAGTCGATCGAAACCCTGGACCGCGCCGGATACGACGCCTACATCGAGATCTCCCCGCACCCGGTGCTGACCGGGGCCGTCAGTGCCACCCTCGAGCAGGCACGGCAGCGTGCCGAGACTGATGCTGACGCCGACAGCGCCCTGCTACGCCCGGCCCCGCTCGTCACCGGAACACTCCGCCGGGACGTCGGCGGCCTGGACCGGATGCTCGCCTCTCTCGCGGAGGCCCACGTACGCGGCGTCCAGGTCGACTGGCCGACGGTACTCCCGAGCGCGCAACGGCTCGATCTGCCTACCTACGCCTTCGAACACCGTCGTTTCTGGCTCGACGCCGCTATGTCGGGCCCTGGGTCGGTCCCCGCGTCGGTTCCCTCGGATCAGACTCCTGTCTCAAGCATCGGCGGCGTGCTGCGCGAGCGGATCGCCGGTCGTCCGGTCGGAGAACAGTTACGAATCCTTCTCGGACTTGTTCAGGCACACGCCGCCGCCGTCCTCGGACAGCCGCACCCCGAAGCGATCCAGCCGAGCCGCACGTTCAAGGAGAGCGGCCTCGACTCGATGGCCGGGGTCGAACTACGCACCCGGCTGAACTCCGCCACCGGTCTGAGTCTGCCGACGACGCTGATCTTCGACTGCCCGACCCCGTCCGCCCTGACCGGCTTCCTCCGCACCCAACTCCTCGGCACCCCGGTCGCCCCCACCACTGTCCGCTCCGTCACCGCGTCCACCGACGAGCCGATCGCGATCGTCGCCATGAGCTGCCGCCTCCCCGGCGGCGTCGACAACCCCGAGAGCCTGTGGGAACTGCTCGCCACTGGCGCGGACGCGATCGGCGACGCCCCCACCGACCGAGGCTGGGACTTCGACGAGCTCACCGCGACCGCATCGCGCGGCGGGTATCTCCCCGACGCCGGTGACTTCGACCCCGCCTTCTTCGGGATCTCGCCCCGTGAAGCCCTCGCCATGGACCCGCAGCAGCGGCTGCTCCTGGAGATCTCCTGGGAGGCTGTGGAGCGCCTCGGCATCGACGCCGAGACCCTGCGCGGCTCGTCCACCGGCGTCTTCATCGGCGCCGCCGCCTCCGGCTACGGCGCCGACGGCCCCCGGGAACTGGAGGGACACCTGCGGACCGGCAGCGCCACCAGCGTGCTCTCCGGCCGGGTCGCCTACACCTTCGGTTTCGAGGGCCCGGCGGTGACCGTCGACACGGCCTGCTCGTCCTCGCTCGTCGCTCTCCACTTGGCTGCGCAGGCGCTGCGTAGCGGAGAGTGCGGTTTAGCTCTCGCGGGCGGCGTGACCGTGCACGCGGACGCGTCGTGGCTGACCTGGTTCACCCGGCAGCAGGGGCTGGCCTCGGACGGCCGGTGCAAGGCGTTCTCGGCGGGCGCCGACGGCATGGGCATGTCCGAAGGGGCGGGCGTCGTCCTGCTGGAACGACTCTCCGACGCTCGCCGCAACGGACACCGGATACTCGCAGTGGTCCGTGGCACCGCAGTGAATCAGGACGGTGCGTCCAACGGTCTGACAGCGCCCAACGGCGCGGCCCAGCAACGCGTCATCAGCGCAGCCCTGGCTGGCGCCGGCCTCGCCCCCCAGGACGTCGACGCGGTCGAGGCCCACGGCACCGGCACCATGCTCGGCGACCCGATCGAAGCGCAGGCCCTGCTCGCCACCTACGGCCAGGACCGGGACCCCGACCGGCCGCTCTGGCTCGGCACGGTGAAGTCGAACATCGGCCACACGCAGTGGGCGGCCGGAGCGGCCGGAATCATCAAGATGGTCCTCGCGCTGCAACACGCCCAACTCCCGCGCACCCTGCACGCAGACCTCACTTCCCCACATGTGGACTGGTCCTCCGGAGCCCTGGCACTGCTGACCGAGCCGGAAGACTGGCCGGATCTGGGCCGTCCGCGCCGGGCCGGAGTATCGGCCTTCGGCATCAGCGGGACGAATGCGCACGTCATTCTGGAGCAGGCTCCTGAGATGCCCGAAGCCCCGGACGAGGTCGGGGCGCGGTCGTTGCCCGTCGTCGTCCCCTGGCTGATCTCTGCTCGCGACGAGAGTGGTTTGGCCGCTCAGACGGACCGGTTGCGTGAGTTCGTTCTGGATCGGCCGGAGCTGGATCCGGTGGACGTCGGTTGGTCGCTCGCTTCTACGCGCTCGGCACTGTCGCGGCGTGCCGTGGTGGTCGGTGCCGATCGCTATGAGCTGCTCGCCGGGTTGAACGACGTGACCGGCTTGGCCGGGTCGGTCGGCTCGGTCGGCCAGGTCGGGTTCGTATTCACCGGTCAGGGTGCGCAGCGTGTGGGGATGGGTCGGGGGTTGTACGCCGCGTATCCGGTCTTCGCAGAGGCATTCGACGCTGTCTGCGCCGGGTTGGAGGAGCACCTCGATCACTCGGTGAGTGCGGTGATCGATGGTGCCGAATGTCTTGACGACACGGTGTGGGCGCAGGCCGGGTTGTTCGCGGTTGAGGTTGCGCTGTTCCGCCTGCTGGAGTCGTGGGGCGTGGCTCCGGACGTCGTCGCGGGCCATTCGATCGGCGAACTCGCTGCGGCTCACGTGGCGGGAGTGTGGTCATTGCCAGACGCCTGCGCCGTCGTTGCGGCACGTGGACGGTTGATGCAGGCATTGCCGACCAGCGGCGCGATGTTGGCGGTCGCAGCGACCGAAGATGACGTGCGTGCCGTGCTGTCAGGGTTCGAAGGTGTCGGGATCGCGGCAGTCAACGGTCCGAGTGCGGTCGTGGTGTCCGGACCGGCCGACGCGGTGTCGGCGGTGCGTGAGCGGTTTGAGGCCGAGAACGTGCGCGTCCGGAATCTCCGTGTCTCGCATGCGTTCCACTCGTCCCTCATGGAGCCGATGCTGGTGGAGTTCGCGACCGTGACGGCGTCGGTGTCCTATTCCGCGCCGCGTATCCCGATCGTCTCAACGCTGACCGGCCGTCAGGTCACCGACGAGCTCCTGGATCCCGAGTACTGGGTACGTCAGGTCCGCGAGCCGGTCCGTTTCGCCGACGCCGTCGCCACCCTGCGCGAGACCGGCGTGCGCACGTTCGTCGAACTCGGCCCCGACGCCATCCTGACCGCCCTAGGCGCGACCACCGACGCTCTCGACGAAGCGTGGCTCCCCACCCTCCGCCGCGACCGAGACGAACCCACGACCCTGGTCTCAGCCCTCGGCCAGCTCTACACCCGCGGTGGCACGGTCGACTGGACCAGCTTCTACGCCGGAACCGGCGCCGAGCGCGTCGATCTGCCCACCTACGCCTTCACCCGGCAGCGCTACTGGCTGACTCCCTCGTCGGCTACCGGAGGCCGGCCGCGCGACATCGGGCTCTCGGCCTCCGGACACCCGCTGCTCGGCACCGTGGTCGAGCTCCCCGCGAGCGGCGGCATGGTGCTCGCGGGACGGCTGTCATCGACTGCTCAGCCGTGGCTGGCGGACCACATCGTGGCCGGTCGCATCGTCGTGCCCGGGGCTGCGCTGGTTGAGATGGCAGGTCGAGCGGGAGACGAGGTCGGCTGCGCCCGGCTGGCGGAACTGGTCATCCAAGCGCCGATGGTGCTGACCGGCGTCCGCGGTATCCACGTCCGCATCACGGTCGGCGAGCCGGACGAGCGCGGCGACCGCGACCTGGCCATGCACTCCCGGCCCGAGGACGAAAGCGGCCCCTGGACCGAACACGCCACCGGCGTCCTGGCCCCGGCCGACGTCCTAGAACCCGCCGACGCCGATGTAGCTGCCGCCGCCGAACTGCTGACCTGGCCCCCGGCCGACTCCGTCGCCGAGGACCTCACCGACCTGTATCCCGCGCTCGCTCGCACCGGCTTGCCCTACGGCCCCGCGTTCCGGGGTGTGCGCCGGGCCTGGCGGCGTGGCGAGGCCCTCTTCGTCGAGATCGGACTCGGTGAAAGGACGGAGGTCGCCGGCTTCGGCCTGCACCCGATACTCCTCGACGCCGCCCTCCACCTACTTGCCTACCCCGCCGATAACAGCGGAGAGTCCGGGCCGCTGCTCCCGTTCGCCTGGACCGACGCCGTCATCCACGCCACCGGCGCGTCCACGGCCAGAGTGCGGATCGCTCCGTCGCCGACCGGCGATGGTGTGTCGCTGATCCTGGCCGACGAGAGCGGCCGACTCGTCGCAAGTATCGGATCGCTCGTGCTCCGGCCCCTTCCGGCGACACCGACCGACTCCGTCGCCGACGAAGCTCTCTACGAACTGAACTGGGTCCCGGCCGAGACTACGGATGCCAGCGAGGTCCCCGAGTACGTCGTCTTCCGCCCGACGGGATTGTCAGAGCACTCATCCAACCTGGCCGAACTCGCCCGCGAGACGACGCTGGACGCCCTTTCGACCGTCCGCGAATTCCTCCTCGACGATGGCCAGAGCGCGTCCCGGCTGCTGGTAGTCACCGAGCGTGCAGTGGACGCTGGTGCCGTTGACATCGACATCACGGCCGCCGGTGTCTGGGGCCTGATCCGAGTTGCCCAGGCCGAGCATCCTGACCGGATCGTGCTGGTCGACCTAGACACAGACTTCGACGACGCCGCGACGACGGAACTTCTCACCCAGGCCGTGAGCTCGGGTGCCCCGCAGATCGCCGTGCGAACCGGCCGCCTCCTGGTGCCGCGACTGGCTCGGGTCAGTTCTTCGGGCCTGCCGCTTCCGAGCGTCGACAGTTGGCGCCTGGAATGCACCGAGCGCGGCACGCTGGACAATCTTATGCTCGCGACCTCCGAATCCGGCCACCGGCTGCTAGAAGCCCGCGAGGTCAGAGTCGGTCTGCGCGCGTCCGGAGTGAACTTCCGCGACGTGCTGAACGTCCTCGGCATGTACCCCGGCGACCCCGGCCCGCTCGGCCTGGAGGGTGCGGGCGTCGTCCTCGAAGTCGGCTCAGACGTGGCTAGCCTGCGTCCCGGCGACCTGGTGATGGGTCTGTTCCCCGGCGCCTTCAGCCCGTCGGTGATCACGGATGCTCGCCTCCTGGCCCCGGTCCCGACAGGCTGGACCCTGGCCGAGGCCGCTGCCGCGCCGGTCGTATACCTCACCGCGTGGCACGCGCTAGTCGAGCTCGCTGAGTTGCGAGCCGGTGAATCAGTGCTGATCCACGCGGCCGCCGGTGGCGTAGGTTCGGCCGCCGTGCAGGTGGCTCAGCATCTGGGTGCTGAGGTGTTCGGCACCGCGAGCCCGTCCAAGTGGGCCCAGTTGCGCGAAGCCGGCCTGGACGACGCACGCCACCTCGCGTCATCCCGCACGCTCGACTTCGAGACCCACTTCCGAACCGTGACCGGCGGCGGCGGAATCGACGTCGTCCTGGACTCCCTCGCCGGCGATTTCGTCGACGCCTCGCTGCGCCTGGCCGCCGGCGCCGGGGCCCGCTTCATCGAGATCGGCAAGGCCGACATCCGGGACGCCGCCGAGGTCGCCCGGGACCACGACGGCCTCGCATATCAGGCTTTTGACCTGCTCGAACTCGACCCCGAGCAGATCGCGCGGATGTTCGCCGACCTGTCCGACCTGTTCGCGCGGCGGGTGCTCCGGCCGCTGCCGGTGGTCTGCTGGGATATCCGCCGCGCCCCCGAGGCGTTCCGCTACCTGAGCCAGGCCCGCAACGTCGGCAAGCTCGTCCTGACCATGCCCGCCCCCGCCGTACGCCGCTCGGGAACCACACTGGTGACCGGAGCCTCCGGCGCCCTAGGCGGTCTCATCGCACGTCACCTGGCCGCCGGGGACGACGCCGACCACCAGTCGCTGGTTCTCCTCTCCCGACGCGGCCCGCAGGCCCCCGGAACAGCCACCCTGGCCGCCGAACTCGCGACTCTCGGCACCACCGTGCGCCTGGTCGCCGCCGACGTGGCCGATCCCGGCCACCTAGCCGCCGTCATCGAAGCCGTGCCCGCCGAAGCTCCGCTGCGCGCCGTCGTGCACGCCGCCGGACTCCTCGACGACGGCGTTATCGACGCCGGTCTCACTCCGGACCGAGTCAACGCCGTGCTACGACCCAAGGTGGACGGTTCGTGCCATCTGCACCGACTCACCCGGCATCTCGACCTCGACCGGTTCGTGCTCTTCTCCTCCGTGTCAGGGCTCTGGGGCAACCCCGGCCAGGCCGGATACGCCGCCGCGAACACCTTCCTGGACGCGCTCGCCAGTTACCGCCGCCGGGCAGGTCTTCCGGCCACGTCCCTGGCCTGGGGACCCTGGCACGTGCCCGGTGAGACGTCGTCCGGGGGCATGGCCAGTGGTTTGACCGAAGCGGAGTGGCAGCGGATGGCCCGTCAAGGCCTCGCCCCGCTCACCGCAGCCGATGGACTGGGCCTATTTGACGCCGTCGCCACCCTCGGACAGTCCCTACTCGTTCCGGCACGACTTGAGCTTCAGTCCGGAGGCGCCCCCCATCACGCGCTGCTGTCCGGCCTGACGGCGCCCATCGCCCCCGCACGCACTCGACGCGCCGTCGGCTCGGCTCAGCCCGACGGCCGAGGAGGATTCGCCGAGCGGCTGGCCGCGCTGTCGGCGGCCGGTCGCGACGAGGCCGTCCGCGACGTGGTCCGAGCCCAGACCGCGCTCGTCCTTGGCATGTCAGGCCCCGAAGTAGTCGAAGCCACCCGGTCGTTCAAGGACCTCGGAATCGACTCCCTGACCGCCGTCGAACTGCGCAACCGGCTGAACACGGCCACCGCCCTGCGCCTGCCCGCCGGCGTCGTCTTCGACTACCCGACGCCCACCTTGCTGGCCGACTTCCTAGGCACCACCCTGCCGGGGACGGTGCCGACGACGAAGGCGACAACGCCGCCGGACCGCCCCCGCGCCCAAGCCGTGGACGACGACCACCTAGTCATCGTCGGCATCGGCTGTCGCTTCCCAGGAGGCATCGGATCGCCCGACACATTCTGGGACCTGGTCTCCTCCGGCTCCGACGCACTTACCCCGTTCCCCCGGGATCGCGGCCCGCTGTGGGACGACGTCTTCCTCGAGCACGAATCAGCCGACGAATCGCACGTGCGCCTAGGAGCATTCCTCGACAGCGCTGGTGACTTCGACGGCTCATTCTTCGGTATCTCGCCGCGTGAGGCCCTAGCCATGGATCCGCAGCAGCGACTGCTGCTGGAGACGTCGTGGGAAGCCTTGGAAGACGCGGGGATCGACCCGGCATCCCTACACGGCTCGGCCACCGGCGTGTACGCGGGCCTGATCTACCACGATTACGCCTCCGGGGCCGCGCTGCCCGACGAGGTCCAGGGCTACCTGAGCACGGGCGGCTCCGGTGGTGTCGCGTCGGGCCGAGTTTCGTATGCGCTGGGCCTCGAGGGTCCTGCGGTCACGGTCGACACGGCGTGCTCCTCGTCCCTGGTCGCCCTGCACCTGGCAGTTCAGGCGCTGCGGTCGGGGGAGTGCAGCCTCGCACTGGCCGGCGGCGTCACCGTGATGGCGACGCCCGGCACCTTCCTAGAGTTCGCCCGTCAGCGCGGCCTGTCCGCCGACGGCCGGTGCAAGGCATACGCGGCCGGCGCCGACGGTACCGGGTGGGGGGAGGGTGTCGGTGTTCTGGTTGTTGAGCGGCTTTCGGATGCGCGGCGTAATGGGCATCGGGTGCTTGCGGTGGTGCGTGGTACGGCGGTGAATCAGGATGGTGCGTCGAATGGTTTGACGGCGCCGAATGGTCCGTCGCAGCAGCGGGTGATCCGGATGGCGCTGGAGGCTGCTGGTCTGCAGGCCGGTGATGTGGATGTGGTGGAGGGTCACGGTACTGGCACGCGGTTGGGCGATCCGATCGAGGCCGAGGCGCTGATCGCGACGTACGGGCAAGGGCGTGACGCCGATCGTCCGGTGTTGCTGGGTTCGGTGAAGTCGAATATCGGTCATACGCAGGCGGCTGCTGGTGTGGCTGGTGTGATCAAGATGGTGCAGGCGATGTCGCGTGGGGTGGTTCCGGCGACGTTGCATGTGGACGAGCCGTCGTCGCACGTGGACTGGGCTTCGGGTGCGGTTGAGCTGGTGACGGAGGCGACCGCGTGGCCGCAGACGAACCGTCCTCGGCGTGCTGGGGTGTCGTCGTTCGGATTCTCCGGCACGAATGCTCACGTGATTTTGGAGCAGGCCCCTGAGATCCCCGCAGTCCCGACTGAGGCGCGGTCGTTGCCCGTCGTTGTCCCCTGGCTGATCTCGGCGCGTGACGAGGATGCTCTGGCGGCGCAGGTAGACCGGCTGCGCGAGTTCGTCTTGGCTCGGCCGGAGTTGGATCCGGTGGACGTCGCGTGGTCCCTCGCCTTCTCGCGCTCGGCGTTGCCGCAGCGGGCTGTGGTTGTCGGTGCTGACCGTGATGAGTTGCTGGCCGGGTTGAACGACGTAACTGGTTCGTCCGGGTCGGTGGGCAAGGTCGGGTTCGTCTTCACTGGTCAGGGTGCGCAGCGGGTGGGGATGGGTCGGCAGTTGTACGCGGCTTATCCCCGGTTCGCGGACGTGTTCGATGCTGTCTGCGCGGGTCTGGAAGAGCATCTCGATCATTCGGTGAGTGCGGTGATCGACGGTGCCGAGTGTCTTGATGACACGGTGTGGGCGCAGGCCGGGTTGTTCGCGGTTGAGGTTGCTCTGTTCCGTCTGTTGGAGTCGTGGGGTGTAGTGCCTGCGGTCGTGGCGGGGCATTCGATCGGGGAGCTTGCGGCGGCTCACGTGGCTGGTGTGTGGTCGCTGTCGGATGCGTGTGCGGTGGTTGCGGCACGTGGGCGGTTGATGCAGGCGCTTCCGTCCGGTGGAGCGATGCTCGCTGTGCAGGCCAGTGAAGATGAAGTCCGTCGGGTGTTGGCGGAGTTCGCGGGTGTGGATGTCGCGGCGGTCAACGGTCCGGCTGCGGTCGTGGTGTCCGGTCCCGCCGACATCGTCTCGGCGGTGCGTGAGCGGTTTGAGGCCGAGAACGTGCGCGTCCGAAATCTCCGTGTCTCGCATGCGTTCCACTCGTCCCTGATGGAGCCGATGCTGGCCGAGTTCGCAAAGGTCACCGCGTCGGTCTCCTACTCCGCGCCGCGTATCCCGATCGTCTCGACGCTGACCGGCTGCCATGTGACGGACGAGCTCCTGGACTCCGAGTATTGGGTACGTCAGGTCCGCGAGCCGGTCCGTTTCGCCGACGCCGTCGCCACCTTGCGCGAGAGCGGTGTGCGCACGTTCGTCGAACTCGGCCCCGACGCCATCCTGACCGCTCTCGGTGCGTCAACCGATGCCACGGACGTAGCCTGGCTCCCCACCCTCCGCCGCGACCGAGACGAACCCGCGACCCTGATCTCAGCCCTCGGCCACCTCCACTCCCGAGGCGGCACAGTCGACTGGACCAGCTTCTACGCCGGAACCGGCGCCAAGCGCGTCGACCTGCCCACCTACGCCTTCACCCGACAGCGCTACTGGCTGGACGCCGCTACCGGAGCCACGGATCCGGCCGCCCTCGGCCAATCCGGCACCGCGCACCCCCTGCTCGGCGCCAGCACGACCTTCGCTGCGGGCGGCCTGATGCTGACCGGCCGGCTGTCGCTGCGCTCTCACCCGTGGCTGGGCGATCACGTCGTCGCCGGCCGGGTCGTCGTGCCCGGCACCGCCTTGGTCGAGATGGCAAGTCGGGCGGGGGACGAGGCGGGCCAGACCCGGCTCGCCGAGCTGGTGATCGAGGCACCGATGATCCTGTCGCCCGACGGCAGCGGCCTTCGGATCCAGGTCACCGTCGACCCGGCGGACGAGACCGGACGCAGCGCTGTAAGCATCCACTCCCAGCCCGAAGCAACGCTGATCACCGGCCCCGTTCCATCGTGGACCAGGCATGCCACCGGCGTACTGGCCCCGGCCGATGATGACGACGTGCCTGAGATCAGTCCCGACTTCGCCGAGTGGCCGCCGGCCGGGGCGATTGAGCAGGACATTGACGCGCTGTACCCGGCGTTGGCCGAGTCCGGACTCGGCTACGGGCCGACGTTCCGTGCGGTCCGCAAGGGCTGGCGGCGCGGAGACGAGGTCTTCGCCGAGGTCGCGCTGAGCGAGTCCACGGCCGTCGTAGTCGCAGGGTTCGGCATTCACCCGGCCCTGCTGGACGCCTGTCTGCACCTGATCGGCCTCCCGTCGAACGGCAGCGACGGCAGCGGCCCGCTGGTCCCGTTCGCCTGGACCGACGTCGTCATCCACGCCACCCACGCCACCGCGCTCCGAGTCCGACTGGCTCCGGCTGTGAATGGTGACGGGATGTCGCTCACCCTGGCCGACGAGACCGGCCGTGCAGCGGTCGCCTCGGTGCGATCCGTCGCCCTCCGCCCCTTGCCTACCAACGGATTCGGCGACACGCCGCCCGACGCGGACTCGCTCTACGAGGTCTCCTGGACCCCGGTCCGCCTCGACGACCACGACCACGACCACGACCACGAGCACGACCACGTCCAAGACGGCTGGGCCGTCTTGGGCCAGACGCCGGTCGACCTACTGCCCAACGCCGCCCGGTACGCCGACGTAGCCGAGTTGGTCGCGTCAGTGGCGTCCGGCGCCCAGATCCCCAGCGTCGTCGTGCTGCCCGCTCGTGCGGACGCAATGCCCACCGCCGACGCCGCAACCACCGCACGTACCCTCGCCGTCGCCACGCTCGCCTCGCTCCAGGCCTGGCTGGCCGCCGACAGCCTCGCCGACGCCCGACTGCTGGTCGTCACCCAGCGCGCCGTCGACGCCGGTGCACCCACCGTCCCCGACCCGGCCGCAGCATCCGTCCAAGGCCTTCTCCGGGTGGCGATCGCGGAGAACCCGGGCCGACTCGTCCTGGCAGACATCGACGACACGTCAGGCGACGTCGCCCGACTGCTGGCCGCCGGAATGAGCCTCGGCGAGCCGGAGTTCGCAGTCCGGCAACAAGAGCTCCGGATACCCCGCCTCGCCCGCCCGACCGCCGCTCTAGCCCTGCCCCCGAACTCCGAGGCCTGGCGGCTCGACTTCACCGAGCGCGGAACCCTGGAGAACCTGGTCCTGGCCCCGGCCGAGGACGAACGCACGTCGCCGGTCGGCCCGGGTCAGGTGCGGGTCGGGCTTCGCGCCGCCGGAGTGAACTTCCGCGACGTCCTGAACGTCCTGGGCATGTACCCGGGCGAAGCCGGCGAACTGGGCCTCGAAGGCGCCGGAGTCGTGCTGGAGACCGGCCCCGACGTGACCGGTCTCCAGCCGGGCGACCACGTGATGGGCCTGTTCACCGCCGCCTTCGGCCCGGTGGCCGTCACGGATGCACGGCTACTGATTCCGATCCCGGCCGGCTGGTCCTTGACGGAGGCTGCCGCTGCCCCCGTGGTCTTCCTCACCGCGTACTACGCACTGGTCGAGCTGGCCGGGCTCCGACAGGCTGCAAGCATCCTGATCCACGCTGCGGCCGGTGGAGTCGGCATCGCTGCCGTGCAGTTGGCCCGTCATCTGGGCGCTGACGTGTTCGGCACGGCGAGCGTGTCGAAGTGGCCGGTGCTGCGCGGGCTTGGCCTGCCGGACTCGCACATCGCGTCGTCGCGGACGATCGAGTTCGAGGAGACGTTCCGGGCCGCGACCGGTGGCGCGGGAGTCGACGTCGTCCTCGACTCACTGGCCGGTGAGTTCGTGGACGCGTCGCTGCGGTTGGCGGCGGGTCCCGGCGGCCGGTTCATCGAGATGGGCAAGACCGACGTGCGCGACCCGGAGTCGGTCGCCGCCGAGCACAACGGGCTCAAATATCAGGCCTTTGACCTGCTGGACACGGCCCCCGACCTGATCGCGACCATGTTCGCGGCGCTGGGCGATCTCTTCGCCTGTGGTGCACTCAAGCCGTTGCCGGTGGCCTGCTGGGACGTGCGTCGGGCGCCGGATGCGTTCCGGTACCTGAGCCAGGCTCGGAACGTGGGCAAGGTCGTGCTGACCATCCCGGCGGCCCGCGCCGCGGACTCGTCCGGGACGGTGCTGATCACCGGTGCGTCGGGCGCGCTCGGCGGCCTGGTCGCCCGCCATCTCGCCGACGGCCGCGGGGGCCGCGGCGTCCACTCGCTCGTGCTGCTCGCCCGTCGCGGACCGCAGGCCGGGCCCACGGCTGCCCTGGCGGCCGACCTCGCCAACCAGGGCGTCACAGTTCACGTCCAGGCCGCCGACGTCGCCGATCGCGAACAGTTGGCCGCGATCATCGCCAGAGTGCCGGAATCGGCACCGTTGCGCGGCGTGGTGCACGCGGCCGGGCTCCTGGACGACGGCGTGATCAGCTCCCTGACCCCGTCGCGGATCGAGGCGGTGCTGCGGCCCAAGGTGGACGGCGCCTGGAACCTGCACGAGCTGACGCGCGGCCTGGACCTAGACCTGTTCGTGCTCTTCTCCTCGATCGCGGGGATCTGGGGCAACCCGGGCCAGGGCAACTATGCGGCGGCGAACACCTTCCTGGACGCGCTGGCCGCGCGCCGACGCAGCGAAGGGTTGCCAGGCGTCTCCCTGGCCTGGGGCCCCTGGCAGCAGCAAGACGGGGCCAGCAGCGGGATGACCGCGACGCTTAATCGCTCTGACTGGGAGCGCCTCAGCCGCTCCGGGACGCTCCCGCTGACCGCCGACGAAGGCCTCGCCCTCCTCGACGCCGCCGGCGCGACCGGAAAGCCCTCGCTGGTCCCGGTCCACCTCGACCTGGCCTCACTCGAGGCGTCCGGCAACGTGGCGCCGCTGCTGTCGGCGGTGGTCCGACCGGCGTCCCGGCTTCGGCGGCGCGGCAAGGTGGACGCGGTGAAGCAAGCGGCCGGCAATGGCAGCGAGAACGCCCTGGCCGAGCGGCTCATGTCACTGGGCCATGGCGAGCAGGAAGCGGCGCTGCTCGACCTGATCGGCGCTCAGACGGCACTCGTCCTCGGACTGCCCGGTTCCGAGTCGATCAACGCCCGGGACACGTTCAAGGATCTGGGCATTGATTCACTAACCGCGCTGGAACTGCGTAACCGGCTCAACGCCGCCACCGGTCTGCGGCTGCCCGCCACGCTCGTGTTCGACTATCCGACGGGCCCCGCACTCGCCGGGCACATCCGCACAGAGCTGGTCGGCGACGCAGCCGCCGCTGCGAATACCGGCACTATCGCGCCGCAATCGTCCTCCCGAGTGGCTTCGAACCAGGACGACCTCGTCATCGTCGGCATGGGCTGCCGGTTCCCCGGCGGCGTCGGCTCCCCGGCAGAGTTCTGGCAGCTCCTCGCCGACGGCACCGACACGGTGGCCGGCTTCCCCGAGGACCGAGGTCCGCAGTGGACGAGCGTGGTCGACGCGGACCCGGGCGCCTCCGGGAAGAGCTACGCGTCCGAGGGTGCGTTCCTCTATAGCGCTGGTGACTTCGACGGCTCATTCTTCGGTATCTCGCCGCGTGAGGCCCTCGCCATGGATCCGCAGCAGCGGCTGCTGCTGGAGACGTCGTGGGAGGCGTTGGAGGATGCGGGGATCGACCCGACGTCGCTACGCGGCTCGGCCACCGGTGTGTTCGCCGGGCTGATCTACCACGATTACGGGATAGGCGGCGCGGCGCCAGACGAGGTCGAGGGGTACGTGAGCACAGGGACGTCGGGTGGTGTGGCGTCGGGCCGGGTGTCGTATGCGCTGGGCCTCGAGGGTCCGGCGGTGACGGTGGATACGGCGTGTTCCTCGTCCCTGGTCGCCTTGCACCTGGCTGCTCAGTCGTTGCGTTCGGGGGAGTGCGGGCTGGCGCTCGTCGGCGGCGTGACGGTGATGTCCAGTCCCGGGACGTTCGTGGAGTTCTCGCGGCAGCGCGGGCTGGCGGCCGACGGTCGTTGCAAGGCGTTCGCCGAGGCGGCTGACGGTACCGGGTGGGGTGAGGGTGTCGGAGTCCTGGTCGTCGAACGGCTTTCGGATGCGCGGCGTAATGGGCATCGGGTGCTTGCGGTGGTGCGTGGTACGGCGGTGAATCAGGATGGTGCGTCGAACGGTCTGACCGCGCCGAATGGTCCGTCGCAGCAGCGGGTGATCCGGATGGCGCTGGAGGCTGCTGGTCTGCAGGCCGGTGACGTGGATGTGGTGGAGGGTCACGGTACTGGCACGCGGCTGGGTGACCCGATCGAGGCTCAGGCGTTGTTGGCGACGTACGGGCAAGGTCGTGACGCCGACCGTCCGGTGTTGCTGGGTTCGGTGAAGTCGAATATCGGTCATACGCAGGCGGCTGCTGGTGTGGCTGGTGTGATCAAGATGGTGCAGGCGATGTCGCGTGGGATGGTTCCGGCGACGTTGCATGTGGATGAGCCGTCGTCGCACGTGGATTGGCGGGCGGGCTCGGTCCGACTCGTTACTGAGGCGACGGAGTGGCCACTGACGGACCGTCCCCGGCGTGCGGGCGTCTCGTCATTCGGGTTCTCCGGCACGAATGCTCATATCATCCTTGAGCAGGCCCCTGAGATCCCCGAAATCCCGAGTGACGCCGAGCCGCGACCGTTGCCGGTCGTCCCCTGGCTGATCTCGGCGCGTGACGAGGATGCTCTGGCTGCGCAGGCGGTCCGGTTGCGGGAGTTCGTGCTGGATCGGCCGGAGTTGGATCCGGTGGATGTTGCGTGGTCCCTGGTCTCAACACGCTCGGCGTTGTCCCAGCGAGCTGTGGTGGTCGGCGCCGATCGTGATGAGTTGCTGGCCGGGTTGAATGACGTAACTGGTTCGTCCGGGTCGGTGGGCAAGCTCGGGTTCGTCTTCACCGGTCAGGGTGCGCAGCGGGTGGGGATGGGTCGGCAGTTGTACGCGGCTTATCCCCGGTTCGCGGACGTGTTCGATGCTGTCTGCGTGGGGCTGGAAGAGCATCTCGATCATTCGGTGAGTGCGGTGATCGACGGTGCCGAGTGTCTTGATGACACGGTGTGGGCGCAGGCCGGGTTGTTCGCGGTTGAGGTTGCGCTATTCCGACTGTTGGAGTCGTGGGGTGTAGCGCCTGCGGTCGTCGCAGGGCATTCGATCGGTGAGCTTGCGGCGGCTCACGTGGCTGGTGTGTGGTCGTTGTCGGATGCGTGTGCGGTGGTGGCGGCGCGTGGGCGGTTGATGCAGGCGCTTCCGTCAGGTGGAGCGATGTTGGCGGTCGCGGCTACCGAGGATGAGGTGCGTGCCGCGCTCGTCGAGTTCGAGGGTGTGGATGTCGCGGCGGTCAATGGTCCGGCTGCGGTCGTGGTGTCCGGTCCCGCCGACATCGTCTCGGCGGTGCGTGAGCGCTTCGAGGCCGAGAACGTGCGCGTCCGAAATCTCCGTGTCTCGCATGCGTTCCACTCGTCCCTGATGGAGCCGATGCTGGCCGAGTTCGCGAAGGTCACCGCGTCGGTCTCCTACTCCGCGCCGAGCATCCCGATCGTCTCCACGCTGACCGGCCGTCAGGTCACAGACGAGCTCCTGGACCCCGAGTACTGGGTACGTCAGGTCCGCGAGCCAGTCCGCTTCGCCGACGCCGTCACCACCCTCCGCGAGACCGGCGTGCGCACGTTCGTCGAACTCGGCCCCGACGCCATCCTGACCGCCCTCGGCGCGTCAACCGAAGCCACGGACGTAGCCTGGCTCCCCACCCTCCGCCGCGACCGAGACGAACCCACGACCCTGGTCTCAGCCCTCGGCCAGCTCCACTCCCGTGGCGGCACAGTCGACTGGACCACTTTCTTCGCTGGAACCGGCGCCAAGCGCGTCGACCTACCCACCTACGCCTTCACCCGACAGCGCTACTGGCTCACCCCCGGGACGGACCGCCTCGACGCCGTCGGACGGGGCTTCGAGTCCTCGGATCACCCGCTGCTCGGAGCGGCCCTCGACCTCTCCGCCGGCGGCGGCCTGGTCATGACCGGCCGGCTGTCCTTGAGCGCGCAGCCGTGGCTGGCTGACCACGTCGTGGCCGGTCAGGTCGTGGTGCCGGGCGCGGCGCTGGTCGAGATGGCCGTCCGCGCCGGCGACGAGGTGGGCTGCGGTCGGCTGGCCGAGCTGGTCATCCAGACGTCGCTGGTGCTCCCCGCTCACGACGTCCACGACGCGGTCCGACTCCAGATCACGGTGGCCGAGCCCGATCCGGCCGGCGACAGGGAACTGACGATCCACTCCCGCCGCGAGGCGGCCGATCCGGGCGCCTGGACGCTGCACGCTTCGGGCGTTCTGGCCGCCGGCCCGGCGGATGATCACGCCGCATCCGGACTCACCGAATGGCCGCCTTCCGACGCGATCGAAGACCCCGAAGCGGACCTGGCGAACCTCTACCCGGCCCTGGCCGCCGCCGGACTGGCCTACGGACCGCTGTTCCGGGCCGTGCGCACAGCCTGGCGTCGAGGCGACGAGATCTTCGCAGAAGTCGAGCTCGCCGAGGGCACGGACGTCACCGGCTTCGGCCTGCACCCCGCGCTCCTCGACGCTTCCCTGCACCTGATGGGCACGGCGTACCCGGCGGACGACGCGACGGGCCCGCTGCTCCCGTTCGCCTGGACCGACGTCGAACTGCACTCGACCGGCGCCACCGCAGCCCGGGTGCGCCTAGCCCCGGCAAAGGACGAAGCCACCGGTGGCATGTCCGTAACGCTCGCGGACGAGACCGGCGCCCTCATCGCCTCGATCGGATCGCTGGTCCTCCGCGCCATGTCGCCAGCCGCAGTGCCGACCGACGCCCTCGCCGCAGAAGCCTTATACGAACTCGACTGGATCCCGGTCTCGAATACCGAATCGGCAGTCGACATCACCAGCTGGGCGATCCTCGGCGACGGCTTGGAACTCCCCAACGTGGCCCGCTACCCGGACATCAAGGCCCTGGCCGCCGACCGCACCGCGTCGACCGCCCCGCGCTTCGTGATCGTGCCCTGCGGCTTCGAGGCCGTCACCGCCGACATCGCGGAGACAATCCGAGCGACCACGTCAGACGTCCTAGCCACCGTCCAGTCCTGGCTCGCCTCGGACGACCTCGCCAGCTCCCGCCTGATCCTGCTCACCCGGCAGGCGGTCGACGCCGGGGCCGCGGCCGTCAACCTCGCCGCCGCCGGAGTCTGGGGCCTCGGCCGGGTCGCCGCCGCCGAGAACCCCGGCCGGATCGTCTTGGTGGATCTGGACGAGCGCGCCGACCCGGCGCAGGCGCTACACGCAGCGCTAGCCGCCGACGAGGCGCAGGTCGCCGTTCGTGGCGGTCAGGTCCTGGTCCCACGGCTCGCCCGCGCGACCGCAGGCCTCCTCGCCATCCCGGCAGCCGACAATGGGACCTCCTCCTCAGCCTGGCGCCTCGAGTGCACCGGCAAGGGCACGCTGGAGAACCTCGCCCTGATCCCGGACGCGGCCGGAACCCGCGAGCTCGCCGCCGGCGAGGTCCGAGTGGGCCTGCGGGCGGCCGGCGTGAACTTCCGCGACGTGCTCAACGTCCTCGGCATGTACCCCGGCGAGGCGGGTCTGCTCGGCCTCGAGGCCGCCGGTGTCGTCCTCGAAGTCGGCGACGGGGTCAGCAGCCTGCGGCCCGGCGACCGCGTGATGGGCCTGTTCTCCGGCGCCTTCGGCCCGATGGGGGTCGCCGACGCGCGGCTGCTGGCTCCGATCCCGACCGGCTGGTCGATGGCCGAGGCCGCTGCGGCGCCGGTCGCGTATCTGACGGCCTGGTACGCGCTGGTGGTGCTGGCCGAGCTGAGCCCCGGCGAGTCCGTGCTGATCCATGCGGGCGCCGGTGGGGTCGGGATCGCCGCCGTGCAGGTGGCCCGTCACCTGGGCGCGGACGTGTTCGGCACGGCGAGCCCGTCGAAGTGGCCGGTGCTGCGAGGACTGGGGCTGGCCGAGTCCCGCATCGCGTCGTCCCGGACCGTGGAGTTCGAGCACGCGTTCCGGGCGGCGACCGGCGGGTCCGGGATCGACGTGGTGCTCGACTCCCTGGCCGGCGACTTCGTGGACGCCTCGCTGCGGCTGGCTTCGGGCCCGGGCCGCCGGTTCGTGGAGATGGGCAAGACGGACATCCGCGAGCCGGAACTGGTCGCCGCCGAACACGACGGCCTCGCGTATCAGGCTTTTGACCTCTTCGACGGCGATCCGGACCTGCTCGCGAGCATGTTCACCGGCCTCTCCGACCTGTTCGCGCGCCGCATCTGCCGACCGCTGCCGGTGACCACGTGGGACGTCCGACGGGCCTCGGAGGCGTTCCGCTACCTGAGCCAGGCCCGCAACGTCGGCAAGGTCGTTCTCACCATCCCGGTCGCCCCGCGTAACGACGGAACCGTGCTGGTCACGGGCGCGTCGGGCGCCCTCGGCGGGCTGGTGGCCCGTCACCTGGCCACGGAGTGGGCCGCCGAGTCCCTGGCCCTGCTCTCCCGACGCGGCCCCGCCGCCCCCGCCGCCGCTCGACTCGCGGCAGAACTCGCCGAAGCGGGCGTCCACGTGCGGATCGTCGCCGCAGACGCTGCCGACCGGGCCGGCCTCGGCGCGGTGCTGGCGGCGGTCGACACTTCGACCCCGCTGCGTGGCGTCGTGCACGCCGCCGGAATCCTGGACGATGCCGTCATCGGCTCGCTGACCCCGGACCTGATCGAGTCGGTGCTGCGCCCCAAGGTGGACGGCGCGTGGAACCTGCACGAGCTGACTGCGACCTTGGATCTGGACCGGTTCGTGCTGTTCTCATCCGTCGCAGGGATCTGGGGCAACCCGGGGCAGGGCAACTACGCCGCCGCCAACACCGTGCTCGACGCCTTGTCGGCTGCTCGTCGACAGGCCGGACTGCCCGCCGTCTCGCTGGCCTGGGGACCGTGGGAGCTCGACGGCCCATCCACTGGCATGGCCGGAACCCTCTCGACCGCCGACCGCCGCCGCCTGTCCCGCCAAGGCTTCGCACCACTGACCGCCGCCGACGGCCTAGCTCTACTCGACCTGGCAACCGGCTCGACCGCCGTACGCGGCAGCACGCCGGGTGCCGGACGAGCCCTGCTGGTCCCGGCCCGCTTCGACCGAGCCGCCCTGCGTGCTCAAGGCGGCGACGGAATGCCCCCGGTGGTAGCCACTGGCCTGATCGAGCGTCCGACGGCCACTCCGACGCGACGGGTAGCGGGTACGAGCACCCCCGCCAGCCGGGACGACGCCGCCGCACGCCTGACCGCCCTCGCACCGGTTGAGCGTGAAGCGGCGATCGGGGACCTGGTCGTCACCCAAGCAGCCCTCGTACTCGGCCTGCCTGGAGCCGAAACAATGCAATCCACCCGGTCCTTCCGCGAACTCGGCTTCGACTCACTCACCGCTGTCGAACTACGCAACCGGCTCGGCACGGCGACCGGTCTCAGGCTCGGCGCGGCCGCAGTCTTCGACCACCCCACGCCCGAGGCGTTGGCCGCCCACATCAACCGGCAGCTCGGCGGCAGCGGCACCGGCGGACCCGCGTCGTCCTCGCCCGCCGAGGACGGTGACAGTGTCCTGCAGGCCTTCGCCGGGCTCGAAAAAGTCGAATCGGCCCTCTCCGCGATCCTCGGCCTCAAGGACGACGACGCCGCCCGAGCCAGGGTGACGTCGCGAGTCCAGGAGCTGCTCGCCGCGTTGCGCACGGCCGACGAGGTCTCGGTCGCCGACCGGATCGACGCGGCCGACGACGACGACATCTTCGACTTCATCGACAAAGAACTTGGCGTTTAGCGAGTTGGCGAAGCGCATTCGTGGCTTTACGGAAAGGGTCGTCGGATGACGAACGAGGACAAGCTTCGTGACTACCTCAAGCGGGTCACCACGGACCTGCACCAGACTCGCGAGCGCCTGCGGAACCTGGAGAAATGGCGGCTCGAGCCGATGGCCGTCGTCGGGATGGGGTGCCGGTTCCCGGGCGGCGTGGCGTCCCCGGAGGACTTCTGGACGCTGCTCGAAACGGGCACAGACGCGGTCACCGCGTTCCCGGCGGATCGAGGCCCGGAGTGGGCAACGGTCATTGAGGGTGATCCGGCGGGCGTGGGCAAGAGCTACGCCCGCGAAGGCGCGTTCCTCCACGAGGCGGGGCAGTTCGACGCGCAGTTCTTCGGGATCTCGCCGCGCGAGGCCCTCGCCATGGACCCGCAGCAGCGGCTGTTGCTGGAAACGTCGTGGGAGGCGTTGGAGGACGCCGGAATCGACCCGATGTCCCTGCAACGGACGGCCACCGGCGTCTTCGCCGGACTGATCTACCACGACTACGCCGCAGGCGGGGTAGGCGAGGTCGAGGGCTATGTCAGTACTGGGATATCGGGTGGCGTCGCGTCCGGCCGGGTGGCGTACACGCTCGGCTTGGAAGGTCCGGCGGTCACTGTGGACACGGCGTGCTCGTCGTCGCTGGTGGCGATTCACCTGGCGGCGCAGGCTCTGCGCTCGGGGGAGTGCACGCTAGCGCTGGCCGGCGGCGTCACCGTCATGGCCCGGCCGGGCACGTTCGTCGAGTTCTCCCGGCAGCGGGGACTGGCGGCTGACGGCCGGTGCAAGGCCTACGCTGAGGCGGCCGACGGCACGGGCTGGGGAGAGGGCGTCGGCGTTCTGGTCCTGGAGAAACTGTCCGACGCGCAGCGGAACGGCCATCGGATCTTGGCGGTGGTGCGCGGCACGGCCGTGAATCAAGATGGTGCGTCGAATGGACTTACCGCGCCCCACGGCCCGTCGCAGCAGCGCGTGATCCGCTCGGCTTTGGCCGCCGCCGGACTGTCGGCCGGCGAGGTCGACGTGATCGAGGGCCACGGCACCGGCACCCGGCTCGGCGACCCGATCGAGGCCGACGCCCTGCTCGCCACCTACGGCCAGGACCGAGACGCCGCGTCCCCGGTCCTGCTGGGATCGGTGAAGTCGAATATCGGCCACACCCAGGCGGCGGCCGGCGTGGCCGGTGTGATCAAGATGATCCAGGCGATGGAGCACGGGGTGGTCCCGGCGACGTTGCACGTGGATGAGCCGTCCTCGCACATCGACTGGGCGTCGGGCGCGGTCGCGCTGGTGACCGAGGCGACCGCGTGGCCCGAGACGGATGGCCGCCCTCGGCGCGCTGGAGTCTCCTCGTTCGGGTTTTCCGGGACGAACGCGCATGTCATCCTCGAACAGGCCCCTGAAATCCCCGAAGCCCCGAGTGACGCCGAGACGCGGCCGGTACCCGTCGTCCCCTGGCTGATCTCGGCTCGGGACGAGGTTGCCCTGGCGGCCCAGGCACAGCGGTTGCGGGCGTTCGTGCTGGCCCAGCCGGAGCTGAATCCGGTGGACGTCGGGTGGTCTCTGGTTTCCAGTCGTTCAGCATTGTCGCAGCGGGCTGTGGCGGTCGGTGCCGACCGTGATGAGCTGCTGGCCGGGCTGGAGGGGGTGAAGGCAGCTGGCTCGTTGGGCAAGGTCGGGTTCGTATTCACCGGCCAGGGCTCGCAGCGGCTCGGCATGGGTCGGCAGCTCTATGCGGCGTATCCGGCGTTCGCAGAGGCATTCGACGCCGTCTGCGCAGGTCTGGAGGCGCACCTGGTCCACTCGGTAAGCGCGGTGATCGACGGCGCCGAGAGCCTCGATGACACGATGTGGGCCCAGGCCGGACTGTTCGCGGTTGAGGTTGCGCTGTTCCGCCTGCTGGAATCGTGGGGCGTTGCCCCGGCCGTCGTCGCGGGCCACTCGATCGGCGAACTCGCTGCCGCTCACGTAGCCGGCGTGTGGTCATTGCCAGACGCCTGCGCGGTGGTGGCGGCACGTGGTCGATTGATGCAGGCGTTGCCGTCAGGTGGGGCGATGCTCGCCGTGCAGGCGGGTGAGGACGAAGTCCGGCAGGTCCTGTCCGAGTACGAGGGCGTGGATATCGCGGCGGTCAACGGTCCGACTGCGGTTGTGGTCTCGGGTCCGGCCGATGTGGTGTCGGCGGTACGTGAGCGGTTCGAGGCGCGCGACGTGCGCGTCCGGAACCTCCGCGTGTCCCACGCGTTCCACTCCTCGCTGATGGAGCCGATGCTGGCCGAGTACGCCAAGGTCACGGCATCCATCTCGTATCAGAGCCCGCAAATAGCTCTCGTCTCCACGGTGACCGGCCTGCCGGTGACGGACGAGTTGCAGGACCCTGAGTACTGGGTGCGGCAGGTCCGTGAGCCGGTCCGGTTCGCCGACGCGGTCAGCACGCTGCGCGAGAGCGGCGTGCGGACGTTCGTCGAACTCGGCCCGGATGCCGTCCTGACCGCCCTCGGCGCGACGAGCGACGCCGCCATGGTCGAGGAGGCGTGGCTTCCCGCCATGCGCCGGGACCGTGACGAGGCGCTGACCCTGGTCTCAGCCGTTGGCCAGGTCCATGCTCGCGGCGGCGCCGTCGACTGGACCAGCTTCTACGCCGGGACCGGGGCCAAGCGCGTCGACCTGCCGACGTATGCCTTCACCCGCGAGCGATACTGGCTCAATCCCGCCTCTGGAAGCACCGACGTGAGCGGCCTCGGCCAGTCGGCGGCCGGACACGCCCTGCTCGGCGCAACCGTCAGCCTCGCGGCCGGCGGAGGCCTGATTCTCACCGGACGCCTAGCCGTCAGCACACAGCCCTGGCTGGCCGATCACGTCGTCGGGGGTCGGGTGATCGTCCCGGGAGCGGCGCTCGTCGAGATGGCGATCCGGGCCGGGGACGAGCTCGGCACGGCCCGGCTTGCCGAGCTGATCATGGAGGCCCCGCTGGTGCTGCCCACGGCTGGCGGCGTCCGGATCCAGGTCGTTCTCGACGCCCCCGACGGCGGACGCGGCGACGTCGCGATCTACTCCCAGCCCGAGCACGACGACGTCGCCGACACCTGGACCCGACACGCAGTCGGCGCCCTCGAGCCGGTGGACCACGAACCGGCGACTGCCTCGTCCGCCTCCTTCAGCACCTGGCCGCCGACCGACGCGGTCACCCAGGACATAGACGGTTTCTACCCCGCTCTGGCTACCAGCGGTCTCGCCTACGGACCGGCGTTCCAGGGTGTGCGCGCCCTGTGGCGGCGCGGCGACGAGGTCTTCGCCGAGGTTGCGCTGGGCGGTGACGGCGTCGAGGTCACCGATTTCGGCCTGCACCCGGCACTGCTGGACGCCTGCCTGCACGGCATCTCCCTCAGCCGCGCCGAGTCGGGCCCCATGGTCCCGTTCGCCTGGAGCGACGTCGTCATCCACGCCACCGGAGCGTCGACCGCGCGGGTGCGGATCGCGCCGACAGCGGCGGGCGACGGCGTCGCGGTGACGCTCGCCGACGAGGCCGGCGAGCTCATCGCCTCGGTAGGCTCAGTTGCCCTGCGGGCCCTCCCCGCGACAGCCCTCGACGACGAGCACGCCACACTCGTCCGCGAAGCCTTGTTCGAGCTGGACTGGGTGCCGCTCGCCTCGAACGCTGACGAAACCTCGGAATCATCGTGGGCTGTGATCGGCCCCAAGGTCCTCTCAAGCCAGCCCGACACCGTCCACTATGCGGATCTGGCCGCACTGCTCGCTGCCATCGACGCCGGCAGCGCTCCGGTTCCAGACACAGCGGTCGTCTACTGCAGCCCAGCCACTATCAGCACTGGAACAGTGCCGGAGACCGCCCGTGCCCTCGCCATCGACACGCTGGGCGTGATCCAGGAATGGCTCGCCGCCCGACCGCTGACCGACGCGCGACTGCTGGTAGTCACTGAACGCGCCGTAGATATTGGTCCGGGCCTGGAGTTGCGAGCGTCGTCGGTGGCTGGCCTGGTACGTGCGGCCGCCGCCGAGAACCCCGGTCGTCTGGTGCACGCCGATGTCGATGATCTGAGTGCTGATCCGGCCGAGCTGACCGCGCGGTTGCGGGCAGGCCTAGCATCGGGCGAGCCCGAGTTCGCGCTTCGGCAGGGACAGGTGCTCGTGCCAAGGCTGGTCCGACCCGGCGACACGTCGCTGACCGTCCCGAGCGGCTTGGCAGATGACCAGACCTGGCGACTGGACTTCACCGGCCGGGGCACGCTGGAGAACCTGGTCCTGTCGCCGGTCGATGCCACCGCAACACGCGTGCTGGCCGCCGGTGAAGTGCGCGTCGGCCTGCGCGCCGGCGGCGTGAACTTCCGCGACGTGCTGAACGTCCTCGGCATGTATCCCGGCGACGCGGGTCTACTCGGCCTCGAGGGCGCCGGTGTCGTGCTCGAGGTCGGCGCCGATGTGACGGGCGTTCAACCCGGCGACCGCGTGATGGGCTTGTTCTCGGGCGCGTTCGGTCCAGTGGCGGTAACGGACCAGCGTTTGGTGGCCCCGGTCCCGGCTGGCTGGTCGTTGGCAGAAGCCGCAGCCGCCCCGGTGGTGTTCCTCACGGCGTACTACGCACTGGTCGAGCTGGCCGGACTCCGACAGGCTGCAAGCATCCTGATCCACGCTGCGGCTGGTGGAGTCGGCATCGCCGCGGTCCAGCTGGCTCGTCATCTGGGTGCTGAGATATTCGGTACCGCAAGCCTGTCGAAGTGGCCGGTGCTGCGGGAGCTTGGTCTACCGGACTCGCACATCGCGTCGTCGCGGACAATCGAGTTCGAGCAGACGTTCCGAGCCGCGACTGGCGGTGCGGGAGTCGACGTCGTCCTCGATTCCCTGGCAGGCGAGTTCGTGGATGCCTCGCTGCGGTTGGCGGCGGGTCCCGGCGGTCGGTTCATCGAGATGGGCAAGGCCGACATCCGGGATCCGGAGTCAGTGGCTGCCGAGTACGCGGGCTTGAGGTATCAGGCTTTTGATCTCCTGGAGCTCGATCCGGACGAGATCGCGCGCATGCTGAGCGAACTGACGAGGCTGTTCGCCGCCGGAGCGCTCAAGCCCTTGCCGGTGGCGTCGTGGGACGTACGTCGGGCTCCCGAGGCGTTCCGCTACCTGAGCCAGGCCCGCAACGTCGGCAAGGTCGTGCTGACCATGCCCGGCAGCGCCAGCCACCCCGGGACCGTCCTGGTCACCGGCGCGTCAGGCGCACTCGGCGGTCTCGTGACCCGTCACCTGGCCGAGCGTGCGCAGGCAGCCCGCCTCGTGCTCGTCTCCCGGCGAGGCGCCGACGCGGCGGGAGTGGCCCGGCTCGCCGCCGACCTGGCCGAGTCGTCAGTCGAGGTCGAGGTCATCGCCGCCGATGCCGCCAATCACGACCAACTCGCCGCGATCATCACCCGCGTACCCGAATCGGCACCGTTGCGCGGCGTCGTACACGCCGCCGGAGTCTTGGACGACGGCATGATCAGCTCCCTGACCCCGGCGCGGGTCGAAGCGGTCATGCGCGCCAAGGTGGACGGCGCCTGGCATCTGCACGAGCTCACGCGCCGCCTGGACCTGGACCTGTTCGTACTCTTCTCCTCAATCGCAGGGGTCTGGGGCAGTCCGGGTCAGGGTGCGTATGCGGCAGCGAACACGTTCCTGGACGCGCTGGCCGCCCAACGCCAGAGCCAGGGTCTGTGTGCGCTGTCCCTGGCCTGGGGACCGTGGCAGCTCGCAAACGACAACCCCCAGCGCGTTGCCGAGGGAATGACCGGGCACCTCACGTCGGCCGACTGGCAGCGCATGGCCGCGCAGGGCCTCCAGCCGCTCACCGGCGCCGATGGCCTGGCCCTGTTCGACGCCGTCCGAGGCGCGGGTGGTGAGCCGAGCGCGCTGCTGATCCCGGCCCGCCTCGACCCGACCGCGTTCCGCCGCAGCGGCCGCGACGTACCGGCGCTGATATCAGGCCTGGTCGCCGCCGTGCCCGCCCGAACCACGTCCACCCGACGCAACGCCGCTTCCGCCGGGACCGGCGCTGACACCGTCCACGCGACGACCGGCCTAGCCGCGCGTCTCGCCGCCCTGTCGACCCCGGCCGAGCGCGAGGAAACCGTCCGGGAACTCATCCTCGCCCAAGCGGCGCGAGTACTGGGCATGGCAGGGCTGGCGTCCATGGATAGTCGGCGGTCGTTCCGCGAACTGGGCTTCGACTCGCTGACCGCCGTCGAACTGCGTAACCGGCTGACCGAGGCGACCGGCCTGCGGCTGCCGGCCACGGTCGTGTTCGACTATCCGTCGCCGTCCGCGCTGGTCGCGTTCATCCTGGACGAACTCGGCGGCCGGATCGTCGACGCTGCGCCCGCCCCCACGGCACCACGATCCGGAGCCCCCGCCGACGACGATCCCGTGGTGATCGTCGGCATGGGCTGCCGCTTCCCCGGCGGCGTCGACTCGGCGGACGAATTCTGGAGCCTGCTCGCGGTCGGTGCCGACACCGTGTCAGGCTTCCCGACCGACCGTGGCCCGGAATGGGACAGCGTCTACGACGAGAACCCAGCCGCAGTGGGCCGGAGCTACGCCCGCGAAGGTGCGTTCCTCTACGGCGCCGGGGAATTCGACGCCCAGTTCTTCGGGATCTCGCCGCGTGAGGCCCTCGCCATGGATCCGCAGCAGCGGCTGCTGCTCGAGACCTCGTGGGAGGCGTTGGAGGACGCCGGAATCGACCCGGCCTCCCTGCACGGCTCCGCGACCGGCGTGTTCGCGGGCCTGATCTACCACGACTACGCGACCGGCGTGGCGCTGTCCGACGAGGTCCAGGGCTATTTGAGCACGGGCGGTTCCGGCGGCGTCGCTTCCGGCCGCGTGTCGTACGCGCTTGGTCTTGAGGGCCCGGCGGTGACGGTGGATACGGCGTGCTCCTCGTCTTTGGTCGCTCTGCACCTGGCTGTTCAGTCGTTGCGTTCGGGGGAGTGCGGCCTGGCGCTCGTCGGCGGCGTGACGGTAATGGCCACCCCCGCCATCTTTGTCGACTTTTCGCGGCAGCGGGGGTTGGCGGTCGACGGTCGGTGCAAGGCGTTTGCCGAGGCGGCTGACGGTACGGGGTGGGGCGAGGGTGTCGGAGTCCTGGTCGTCGAACGGCTCTCAGATGCGCGGCGCAACGGCCACCAGGTGCTCGCAGTGGTTCGTGGCACGGCAGTGAATCAGGATGGTGCGTCCAACGGTCTGACCGCGCCGAACGGTCCGTCGCAGCAGCGCGTGATCCGCTCGGCCCTGGCCGCCGCCGGGCTGTCAGCCGGCGAGGTCGACGTTATCGAGGGCCACGGCACCGGCACCCGACTCGGCGACCCGATCGAGGCGCAGGCGTTGTTGGCGACCTACGGCCGCGACCGAGACGCCGCGTCCCCGGTCCTGCTGGGCTCGGTGAAGTCGAACATCGGTCATACGCAGGCGGCCGCTGGCGTGGCCGGTGTGATCAAGATGGTGCGGGCGATGTCGCACGGGATGGTTCCGGCGACGTTGCATGTGGACGAGCCGTCGTCGCACGTGGACTGGCAGGCCGGATCGGTCCGACTCGTTACTGAGGCGACCGCCTGGCCGCAAACAACTCGTCCGCGTCGTGCGGGCGTCTCATCGTTCGGATTCTCCGGCACCAACGCGCACGTCATCCTCGAACAGGCCCCTGAGACCCCCGAAGTCCCGGCTGACGCGGACGCGCGGCCGTTGCCCGTCGTCCCCTGGCTGATCTCGGCCCGTGACGGGGAATCGCTGGCCGCCCAGGCTGGTCGGTTGCGTGAGTTCATCCTGGATCGACCGGCCCTCGACCCGGCGGACGTCGCGTGGTCCCTGGCCTCCACTCGTTCCGCGTTGTCCCGGCGGGCCGCGGTGGTCGGTGCCGATCGAGAAGAGCTGCTGGCCGGGCTGAAACAGCTCGACGTGACCGGCTCGGCCGGGTCGCTGGGCAAGCTCGGGTTCGTATTCACCGGCCAGGGCGCGCAGCGGCTCGGGATGGGCCGACAGCTGTACGCGGCCTATCCCCGGTTCGCGGACGTGTTCGACGCCGTCTGCGCGGGGCTGGAAGAACACCTAGATCACTCGGTCAGCGCGGTGATCGACGGTGCCGAGTGCCTCGATGACACCGTGTGGGCGCAGGCCGGGCTGTTCGCGGTCGAGGTCGCCCTGTTCCGCCTGCTGGAGTCCTGGGGTGTGGCCCCGGCCGTCGTCGCGGGTCATTCAATCGGAGAGCTCGCTGCCGCACACGTAGCCGGTGTGTGGTCGTTGTCGGATGCGTGCGCGGTGGTGGCGGCACGTGGCCGACTGATGCAGGCACTGCCATCCGGCGGCGCAATGCTTTCGATCCAGGCTGGTGAAGATGACGTCCGCCGAGTGCTGGCCGGCTTCGAGGGTGTGGATATCGCGGCGGTCAACGGTCCGACTGCGGTCGTGGTGTCCGGACCGGAGAAGTCGGTGGCCGCGGTGGGCGAGGCGTTCATCGGCAACGACGTGCGTGTTCGGAATCTCCGCGTGTCGCACGCGTTCCACTCGTCCCTGATGGAGCCGATGCTGGCCGAGTTCGCGAAGGTCACAGCGTCGGTCTCCTACTCCACGCCGCGTATCCCGATCGTCTCGACGCTGACCGGCCGTCAGGTCACCGACGAACTCCTCGACCCCGAGTACTGGGTACGTCAGGTCCGCGAGCCAGTCCGTTTCGCCGACGCCGTCGCCACCCTCCGCGAGACCGGCGTGCGCACGTTCATCGAACTCGGCCCCGACGCCATCCTGACCGCCCTAGGCGCGACGACCGATGATGCCCTCGACGAAGCGTGGCTCCCCGCCCTACGCCGCGACCGGGACGAGCCCGCGACCCTGGTCTCGGCCCTGGCCACCCTCCACACCCGCGGCGGCACAGTCGACTGGACCAGCTTCTACGCCGGAGCCGGCGTTAGGCGCGTCGATCTGCCCACCTACGCCTTCACCCGAGAGCGATTCTGGCTGCTGGGCAACAACGCGGGCCTCGCAGACGCGGCTGGTCTCGGGCAGACCGTGGTCTCTGGGCACCCACTCCTCGGCGCGGCCGTGGAACTGCCCGACACCGGCGGACTCGTCATGACCGGCCGACTGTCTCTGAGCGCGCAGCCCTGGCTCGCGGGCTACCTGACGGCGGGTCGGATCATCGTCCCGGAGACTGCCCTGATCGAGATGGCGGTGCGGGCCGGCGACGAGGCCGGATGTGCCCACCTGAGCGAACTCGCCGTCCACGTTCCGGTCGTTCTCCCCAGGTCCGGCGCCCTGCAGATCCAGGTCGTACTCACCCCGACGGACAACGACGACGATCACAACGACCGCCGCCGTGAACTGGCCGTCTACGCCCGCCCCGAGACCGAAGCGCCTCACGGCCCCTGGACCCGCCACGCCACCGGCGTCCTCACATCGTCGTCTGCTGCCACCGCCGAACCCGATGCGCCAGCGGACGAGTGGCCGCCGGTCGGCGCGCAGCCGCAGCCCGAATCGACGTACCGGTACGTCCAAGCCGTGTGGCGCCGCGGCGAGGAGCTCTTTGCCGAGATCGCCCTCGATGACGAGCACGAGGTGACGACCGTTGACGCGGTCACCGGCTTCGGCCTCCACCCCGCCATCCTCGACGCCATCCTGCCCCTGACCGGCCCTGCCGAGTCCGACGCCAACGTGATGCTGGCGTCCGCGTGGACCGACGTGGTCGTGCACGCGACCGGTGCCGCGACCGTGCGCGCCCACCTGACACCCGTCCCCGGCGCCGAGGCGACGACGTCGATAACCCTGTACGACACCACCGGCCGGCCGGTGGCCTCGGTGGGCTCCGTAACCCGGCGCCCGCTCTCACCCGAGGAACTGCCTGCTGAGACTGAGACCCTTGATTCGCTCGACTCGCTATTCGAACTCGAATGGATCCCGGCCCCGACCGACGCCAACGCTCACCCCGCCCCGGAACAACCGGCCCTGGTCGGCCCCGGCTTCGAGGACATCGGCAGCGGCTGGCGGCCTGGTGTGCAACGCCACGCCGCCATGAGCGACCTTGCGGCTGCGCTTGGGGGAGTGGGCAATCCCGTCGTCCCGGACACGATCGTCGTCACCGGCACCCGGCCGTCCGCCGACCCGTCCGACGGCATCGCAGGCGCTGCCCGCGCCTCGGTCCTGGCCACGCTTGCGCTGCTGCAGGAGTGGCTCGCGTCCCCGAAGCTCGCCGGAACCGCCAGGTTGGTCGTGCTCACCCACCGAGCCGTCGACGCCGGATCGGTGCCGGTCGACGTCGTCGGGGCAGGTGTCTGGGGTCTGATTCGGGTGGCCCAGTCCGAGTACCCCGACCGGATCGTGCTGCTCGACATGGACGCGCCGGGCAGCTTCAACCAGGGGCTCCTGTCGGCCGCGATGACGTCGGGAGAGGCCCAGATCGCCGTCCGAGCCGGTCGACTGCTGATCCCGAGGCTGGTGGTCTCGAGCTCGGCTCCCGCCGCAGTGTCGGCCGAAGCAGCGACCCCCGACACGTCGAACGACGGCGATCGCCGAGGAACGGTGCTGATCACCGGTGCGTCCGGAGCCCTCGGCGCGCTCGTCGCCCGACGCCTGGTCGCCGCCGGGAGGGCGGATCGCATCGAGCTCCTCTCCCGGCGCGGAGCCCTGGCTCCGGGCCTCGGCACCCTGGCAGCCGACCTCGCCGGCCTCGGCATCACCGTTCACGTGACAGCGTGCGACGCCGCCGACCGCGTCAGTCTCACGTCGGTCATCGCGGCGATCCCGGCCGAGGCGCCACTGCGCGGAGTGATCCACGCCGCCGGAATGCTGGACGACGGGATCATCGAGACGTTGACGCCGGCCCGGGTCGAGGCCGTGATGCGGCCGAAGGTGGATGGTGCCTGGAACCTGCACGAGCTGACGAAGCAGTTGGACCTCGACGACTTCGTGCTGTTCTCGTCGATGGCCGGGATCTGGGGCAACGCCGGCCAGGGCAACTACGCCGCTGCCAACAGCTTCCTCGACGCCCTGGCCGCGCACCGCCGCCAGGCTGGACTGTCAGCAGTCTCACTGGCCTGGGGCCCCTGGCGAATCGACACGACCGACGTAGCCGACGCGCCCGGAGCCTCGGCCGGCGGCGGCATGGCCGGCCACATAGAGGACGCCGACTGGCAGCGGATGGCCCGACACGGCCTCAAGCCCCTAGGCAGCGCCGACGGCCTGACCAGGCTGGACGCCGTGATCGAGCGGAACCGACGTGAGCCCGGTACGGTTCCGGCGCTGCTAGTCCCGGTCCACCTAGATCGCGGCACCCTGCGTCGGCACAGCGGAGCCGGCCTGCCGCCGATACTCTCGGGCCTAGTTGGCACCGGGACGAGCTCAGCCCCGCGCCGCCCGGCCCGCCGCGTCGTCGACCAGGCCGGCGCGCCGCAGGAGACCAGCGGACTGGCAGCCCGCCTGGCCACCCTCGCCCCGGCCGCCCGCGATCGCGAGGTGCAGGACCTGGTCCGTGCCGAATCCGCCAAGGTCCTCGGCCTGCGCAGCCGCGACGCGGTCGACGCCGGCCGCTCCTTCCTCGAACTTGGGCTGACCTCCGTAACCGCGCTGGAGCTGCGCAACAGGTTGAGCGCCGCAGCCGGCCTGACCCTCCCGGCCAGCGTCATCTTCGACCACCCGACACCGACCGCCCTGGCCGCCTACCTCTGCGCGAACGTGGCCCCCGCCGAAACCGCCCTCCCCGTCCTCGACGGCCTAGACCGCCTCGCCGACCTGCTCTCCGCGGTGAATCAGGACAGTGACAAGCGCCCGGAGATCATCACCCGCCTCGAAGGCCTGGTAGCGGACTTCCGCAGCCGGACCGCGGACAACGCGAAGGCCCAACGTCAACTGTCGATGGCGAGCGACGACGAGATGTTCGACCTGATCGATCGGGAGCTGGGAATCTGAGAGGACTGATTGACCGTTGACGGTCGGCCCTGCCTACGTCGCTACGCTCCTCGGGCGCCCGCTACGCTCCCGGCCCTACGGCACGCGCGGGTCGGGCGGCATCGGGCAAAGCGACGGCGCCCGGCCGCTTCGTGTCGGTGGGTGGGTTCATCATGGATGGAGCGGGCGTACGACAGTTTCGCGAGGGCGGCACTGCACCCGTGCGGGAAGGAAGCGTCTGATGAAGTTGCGTGATGTCGAGCTCGGCGACGTCGATGCATATGTCCGCATGCGATGTGATCCGGTCATGATGGCCGACCTCGGCGGTCCGCTTCCCCGTGAAGGCATCGAGGCGAAGGTGAAAAGCGACGTCGATGCCGTCGCCGCAGGCGCCTCGTGGATCAAGATGATTGTTCCTGACGAGGCTGTACCTGACGTGGTGGCGGGGTCGGTCGTGCTGTGGTCGCATGACGAGGGCGGGGAGGCGATTTCCGAGGCTGGCTGGATGGTGTTGCCGCAGTTCCAGGGACGAGGTCTTGCCAGGCTGGCGGTGCGCGCCTTGCTCGAGATGGCCCGTGACGAGGGTCGATGGGGGCCCGTGCATGCGTTCCCGGGGGCGTCGAACGCCGCGTCGAACGGCGTGTGCCGTGCGACGGGCTTCAGGTTCGTCGGGGAGCGAGACGTGGTCTTCGCCGGTCGCGTGTTGCACACCAATCACTGGATCATCGACCCGCGCACCGATCTGGTGTGAGCGTAGTGATCCTCGATATTCGCCAGCTCTACCCGCGCATGATGAATCTGACATGCGACGGACCCCGGTGACGTCCGCGAGATTGTACGCACCGAAGCCAGGAAGCCCGACAGCGGCCGATTCCTCGTCCGCGAGACCGAGGTCCGCGGAGTCGATCCGGTCCTCGGCCTCGCTCGCGGATCGAGTCAACCGTCGCCGAGCCGCGTGCCGTGTTCCAGGTACACGGTCCGGCTCTTCGCCTTGGCCTCGATAGCGGCGCGCACCCTGCGAGCCAAACGCGGTATCAGAAGATTGTCGAGCTCAGTCCGGTGGTGGTAGGCGTGGCTGTCGATCTCGACTCCGTCCACGCGGATCGCGGCCAGTTGTTCTTCGGTGAGTTCGCCGCCGTCGAACACGAAGAGGATCTTGTCGCCCTCGCGCTCACTCGGAGCCCAGTCGACGACGAGGAGGTCGCCCACCGGAAGCGGAGTGCCGAGTTCTTCGAGGATCTCGCGGTGCAGGGCCGAAGTGGGCGTTTCGCCGGGCATGAGGTAGCCGCCGGGCAGGTCCCAGCCTTCCTTATAGGTCGGGTGGACCAGCAGGACGCGTTCGGGTCCGTCGAAATAGAGGACGCCGGTGGCGGCACGCGGGGTGGCAAACGTCTCGCCGGGCACGACCTGGGGCATGAGCGCCACGGTATAGGACAGACCCTTGCGGTCGGCAGCGGAGCGCGGCCCGAACGAGGAGCGAAGCGACGTAGGCAGGGCCGACCGCGAACGCTAGAACAGCATCAGCCCCGCTCACAACCGACAACTGCATTCCTCAGCTCATACCCCATCAGTTCCTCGGTCCAGCACAGGTCCGGCTCGCGCTCCAGCCTGATGCCGGGCACGCGCAGCAGGCGGTCGAGGAAGACGCGGGTTTCGTTGAGGGCCACCTGGGCGCCGGGGCAGCGGTGGCTGCCGTCGCCGAAGCTCAGGTAGGCGCCGCCGGCGCGGCCGGAGCGGGCGCGGTCCGGGTCTAGCGCGTAGGGGCACTCGCCGACGCCGGCCTCGTCTACGTTGGCGGCGCGGATGTCGACGATGAGCTTCTCGCCGTCGGCGACCGAGCCGGAGTCCAGCTCCGCGTCGGCGGTGGCTCGGCGGGCGATCATGTTGACGACCGGGTCCAGCCGGATGATCTCCTCGAGGATGGCGATCTGGCCGGGCTCCGCGGACGTGAGGAACCGTTCGCGCAGCGCGTCGTCGCCGAAGAGGTGCCAGGCGGCCATGACGATGAACTCGCGGGTGGTGATCATGCCCGCGACGGCGTAGGTCATGCACTCGACGAGGATCGCCTTGTCCGGGTACCCCTCGTCGAGCAGGTGCGAGATGACGTCCTCGCGACGCTCCTTGCGCCGGGCGCGGATGGCCGGCGCCACGTCGCGGAGGAAGAAGTGCGCGCCGTGCACGGTCGCCTGGACCTGCCCCAGCGAGCGTCGCCTGCCGCTCATCTGCGGCAGACGCAGTCCTATCAGGGTCGCCTGGATCCGCTTGGCCATCCCGGCCTGGTCGCTCTCGGTCAGGCCGACGATCTCGGCGGCCACGGTCACCGCGAGCTCGAAGCTCATCTGGTCCAGCCGAGCCTGCCCGCGCGTCCGCAAGCGGTCCAGCAGCTTGTCAGTGGTCTCCTCCATGACGGCGCGGTACCGGGTGCTGATCGCCTTGGGGGTGAAGAACCGGACGATCGCCTGCCGTTTGCGCTTGTGCGACTCGCCGTCCAGGAAGAACACGGAGGTGAACGCTGGATCACCGACCGCCTCGTCCTCGGCCCCGGCCCCGGCCTGCCGGGTCACGGTGCTGCGCAGCAGTTCACGGGCGAAGGCCAGGCCGCCGATGACGCGCGTGTCGGAGCCGACGGTGATCCGCTTCGCAGCCAGGGCCGCCGATTTACGATCGTCACGGGGTGCTTCGATCGGGCACGCAGTCATCAATCCACCACCAAAGTCGAAGGCTGAAACAGGTCCAACGTACCCCGACCCGAGTACTCGCCGGAATCGCGAAAAGTTGGAACACGCTGGGAGGATGCGGATCCGGAGCCACCTCGCGGCGCTGGCCGAAGCGCGAATCAGAACACGAACGCGAACACGAACGCGAACAGCCGACGCCACCGGGACACGGTGACGCCGGCTGCCGCGGGCGTTCGGAGAGTCAGATCGCTGACAGCAGAGTCCTACAGCCCCGCCACGGCCTTGGTCTGCGTGGCGGCGGACGACTTCGAGGTGCTCGAGCCGTCGGTGGCCGGGTCCGGCAGGGCGTTCGCCGGGCAGCCGAGGTCGGCCTTGTTGCCCTTCACGCGGGTCGGCAGGGTGCCGTCGGCGAGGTACTCGGCGATCGAGGTGCCGGGGGAGCAGGAGGTCGCGGTGGCCGAGCTCGCGGGGGTGACGCCGCTCTCGACCAGCACCGCCTTCGGGAACAGCTTGCGGACGGCCATGGTGCCCTGGACGGTCGTGCTCGGGGCGAGGGTCGTGTCGAGCACCATCAGGATCGCCGGGGCCTTGGCGCCGTTGACGGTGATGTTCGGCCGCTCGGCCTTCGCGCTCCAGGACTGGCACGAGGCGACGAACCAGGTGTCGGCCCAGCTCGCGAGCGGCGCCTCGCGGTAGTCCCGCGTCGTGGCGCTCAGCCAGGTGCCCCAGCTGCGCGGCCATGAGCTGTCGGTGCACTCGGTCGCGAGCGACATCGCGTAGGAGTTGTCGTTCGTCGCCGCGTAGTTGGCGTCGTACAGCTCCTTCATCGGTGCGGAGTCGCCGCCGTTGACGTAGGCGGAGAAGACGCCGGCCAGGTCCTCCCAGTTGCCCGTGTTGTAGGCGAGCAGGAAGTCGTCGGTCCACACGTCCGGGCCGAGGGTGCCGCCGGCCGGAGCCTTCGTCAGCGCCGCCAGCGTCGAGTAGTACTTCGCCTCGACGGTGGCCTCGGTGGTACCGAGGCCGTAGACGCTGTTGTACGCGGCCGCCCACGCGGCGAACGACTTGAGGTTCTGGTTCAGCGGGCCGTTCTGGCCGAGGTTGAAGCCGAACCAGGCCTGCTTCGGGTCGATGCTGCTGTCCAGGATCATCCGGCGCACGTGGCTCGGGTACAGCGTGGCGTACACCTCGCCGAGGTACGCGCCGTAGAAGTAGCCGTAGTAGTTCAGCTGCTTCTGCCCGAGCGCCTTGCGCAGGCTGTCCACGTCCATGGCCGAGTCGGTCGTGGTGGCGTGGTCGAGCAGTTCGCTCTGCGTCTTCGCGCAGGCGGCGGAGTAGTTCTCAGCGCTCTTCATCAGGCCGGCCAGCTGGCTCGCCGAGGTCGGCACGTACGCCGTGCGGTCGTAGCCGTCGACGGTCGGGTCGCAGCTCAGGGTCGGCTCGCTGGAGCCGACGCCGCGCGGGTCGAAGCCGATCCAGTCGTAGTCGCCGCTGATGCTGGAGGGCAGTTCCTGGCCGAGCGCGGACTGGCCGATGGCGGAACCGCCGGCGTCGGTCAGGTCCACCACGACGGCGCCCTGGTACGAGGCGGCGGCCGAGGTGTGCGCGATCCGGGACACCGCGATCTTGATCTTGGTGCCGGCGGGGTGCGCGTAGTCGAGCGGCACGACGAGGAAGCCGCACTCGGCGCCGTAGGCCTGCAGCCCGTTGGTGCACGCGGACCACTTGATCGCCGGCGGCGTGTAGGACGGCAGGGCGAGGTCGGTCGCGAGGGCCGAGACGCCGTCATCGGAAAGCGGCGTGGCCTGCGCCGAGGTCGTGAGGAAATACGCGGAACTCGCTACGAGGCAGCCGACGACAGCCGCGGCCACCACAAGTTTCTTCATAAGGGGATCCCAATCATTATAGGCGCGAAGGGTCCGCGGCCCGGACGGATTGTTTCGTTCCGCGGAACGCGCTGCAACCCGCGTCGGCTCATCAGAGTTCTTCGGGATTAAATGAACATGGCAGAGCGACTCAATTCACCAGGTGAATGAGGAGTCTGCTGAAAAGGGGAACGTTCGTGCGACCCCGCGGGTACCCGCCACACTCCCATTCATAGAACATGAACGGGGGTTCGGTATTGCTCGGCGGGCGGTATTCAGCTTTGGAAGTGCTGATCAAGAAGCTTGATGACCTCGTCTGTCCGCTCCGTGAGGAAGAAGTGTCCGCCGGGGTACACCTGGACATCGAACTCGTCCGAGGTGGTGTGCCGGGCCCAGGCGTGCGCGTCCGCGAGGGTGGTCTTCGGGTCGCGGTCGCCGGTCAGCACGGTGATCGGGCAGTTCACGGTCGCGTCGGGCGCGCTCCGGTAGAGCTCCGCGGCCGTGTAGTCGGCCCGCAGCGCCGGCAGCGCGGCGCGCATCAGCTCGTCGTCGTCGAGCAGGCGCGAGGAGGTGCCGTTCAGCCGGCGGATCTCGGCGAGCAGCCCCGCGTCGTCCAGCCGGTGCACCGTCTCCTCGCGGAAGATGGACGGCGCCCGCCGCCCGGAGGCGAAGAGCCAGGTCGGGACCTGTCCGCCGTCGTCCTCCATCCGGCGGGCCACCTCGAAGGCCAGCGACGCGCCCATGCTGTGGCCGAAGAGGGTCAGCGGCAGCTCGGGCTGGCCCCGCAGCACCGCGTAGACCTGGTCGGCGAGCGGCCCCAGGTCGGTGAAGGGCTTCTCGCCGCGACGGTCCTGCCGGCCCGGGTACTGGATGGAGACCACGTCGACGCGCGGGCTGAGCGCCGCGGCCACCGGCAGGAAGTAGGAGGCCGAGCCGCCCGCGTGCGGCAGACACGCGAGCCGGGCGCTCGCCGTGTCGGTGGGCCGGTAGCGACGGCACCAGAGGCTGTGGTCGGGGGAGGGGAGAGACATGCCGCTCCAGGGGAGTCGTCGCTGTGAATGGAGAACAGTGCCGCGAGACCAAGGCTGCCAACTTGTTACCGTAAGTTAATTGCCATGACAGGCCGCTCCGGCGTCGAACGGTAACAAGGGCTCGAAGATGCCCGCAAGGAGTGCCGGTTCCGTGTTCAACTGCGGCGTTTCCTCAGTTGAACGGGGGTGCGGACGTCGCGGGGGTGGGATCCAGGCGGCGCCCGCGGCGGACATATAAGGCAGGGAGTGTAAATCTGGGAATGCCGAGTGCGTCTTGATATCTTTCCGGGACGCCTCGCTCAGCCGATCTGGTCCTGTCGCCGGTTGAGCTCCTCGGCGAACTCCATCCACTCCTGGCCGACCCGGCCCGCGACCAGGCTCAGGTGCTGCAGCCAGTGCACCGGGACCGTGTCGACGAACTTCTGCCACTCCTGCGCGTCGATCACGTGCATCACCATCCAGCTGACGAAGGCGCGTCCGCCGTCGGTGTACTTCAGCGACGGGTCGTTGGCGAGCTTCGGCGACAGCGCGGCCCAGGCCGGGACCGGGGAGGCCGGGCGGATCACGGTGGAGGAGGGCGGGGCGGCGTCGGCCGGGGTCCAGGACCGCGTCGGCGCGGACGCGTCGCCGTGGTGCCCGTTGAGGTTCTCGGCGCGCTCCGTCGACGGCGTGTTCCTGCGCGAGGCGATCGGGTCGACTCCGCGCCGGATCCGCGCGCGCACGTCCTGGGCGGTGGCGAGGGCCACGTCGGCCTCGCGGGCGATCTCGCGCAGCGGCGCGTCCGGGCGGCCGGCCAGGTACTCCGCGGCCCGGCGGCGGCCCTCGGCGGCCGCGATCGGCCGGCGCTTCCCGTCCCGGCCGAGCCGCTTTCCCAGCGGCTGGCCGCTGTCGAGCGGCTGCCCGCCGTCGGCGGACTGGCGGCGGATGCCCGCGATGGTCTTCGCGCTCAGCCCCGTCGCCATTCCGATGGCGCGGTCCGACCAGTCCGGATGCCACTCGACGATCTGCCGGGCCCCGGCCATCCGGTCGGTGCGGCTCAGCGGCAGGCCGTGCCAGATGTTGGCCTTCACGGCCAGGATGAACGCGTCCCGGTCGGTGCAGTCGATCAGCCGGACCGCGATGGTCTGCTCGCCGCGGAGTTTCGCCGCCTCGAAGCGGTGCATTCCGTCGACGATGCGTGAATTGCTCGCCTGGACCAGGATGGCCGGCAGTTCGGCGGAGCTCGCCGCTTCCACCAGCATCTGCACGTGGGCGGGATCCGTACCGACTCCGCGGACGAAGAACCCCGGCTCCAGGCCGCTCAGCGGCAGATGCTGGACGGGTAACTGGTCGATGGCGTCTGCCGAGTCGTAGACAAGTTCTCTGCCAATGGTGAGATCGGGAACTTCGATGGCCGATGCAAGGTCTAAGGTCATCGTGGAGGTCTTTCTCTAGGGAGAGGCGAAAGACGTTCATGCGCGAATAGATTAAACACTTGAGGCGCGGCTTATACTTACCGGACGGTAGGATAAAGCCCCGAATACGCTCCAGTTGGATATGGGTAGTTACCTCGTGGTGAGCGATTTTGAGGCTAACATGGTCGCGATACGCGAGGGAATGGCCTGGCAAAGTAGACGCTGTCGATTCCCCTTGGCGTCACCCCCGCGTCACCGAACCGTGACGATGCAAATTGCAGAAAAACTTGCGTTCCCCATAAGTGAACAGATTAAGCCCCGCTCGGCGCGCCGTCTGCGGGGCTTTTTGCCGCGGGCCAGGTTGACCAACGACCCGAAGGTTACGTGCGTATTTCCGGTTGCTATTTTTCAGGTCGACAATCGTCAAAATCGCCGCCGGACCGGGGCGTTCCCCGGTCCGGCGGCGATCAGACTGTTCGCTACGTCTGTTATGCGGGTTATGCGGAAGCGTCCCGGGCCAGGCTCGCCTCGATCGACGCGATCAGGAAGGGCCGCAGCCGCTGGCGGGAATGATCCCGGTCCACGGAGCCGACCTCCCGCGCCCGGTGGATGGAGTGCACGCCGTCGAACTCGCCGGCCAGCTCGCCGACCTTGTCCGAGTGCACCGCGGTCAGCACCTCGCCGAGCCGCTCGCGGACCGCGCCGGCCTGCCCGTTGGTCGCGGACTTCAGCGACTCGCGCAGTTCCACGACCCGGGGATCGCCCTCTACCCGGCTGCGGACCTCGCGGGCGAAGACCGTGGCCGCGGCCGGCGCGCCGCCGATCACCGAGGCGTACGCGCCCTCGACCGCGACGATCTGCATATTGTCGTTGAGGCGCTTGGAGAACACCACGAACGCTCCGCCGTGCAGCCGGGTGATGATCACGAAGACGAGCGGCCCGCGGAAGTTCGTCACCGCGCGCCCGAGCTCGGCCCCGTACTCGAGCTGCCACTGCCGCAGCGATTCCGGCGAGCCGTCGAAGCCTGACAGGTTCGCCAGCACCACCGTCGGCCGGTTGCCGCTGGCCGCGTTGATCGCCCGGGCCAGCTTGCGCGCCGACTGCGGGAAGAGCGTTCCGGCGGTCCAGCTGGACGGCCCGTCCGCGGGCGCGGTGCCGAGCCGCGGCGTGGTGCGCGCCGCGATTCCCAGCAGGTTCACCGGAATCCCGCCGAGATGCGCGTCCCAGACCACTGCCGTCTCGGCGCCCTTCCAGTGCGCCCAGCGCTCCAGCGGCGCCGAATCGGTGTCCGTCACGGCGCGCATCACCGCGCGGATGTCGAACTGCTTCTTGCGCTCCGGGTTGAGCACCGGCGAGAAGACGTCGCCGACGCGGGTGAACTCGGAGCCGGCCAGTTGCGGGTGCGGCGAGGTGCGCACGTCCCGATCCGCGGGGTCGACCGTCGCGGCCCGGCGCGGGAAGCGTTCCCCCGGCACGACGTAGCTGTGCTCGTAGTGGCGCAGCAGGATCCGGCAGGCCTCCGGGACGTCCGCCGCCCAATACTGGCCCTGTCCGTTCGGCCCCATCACGCGGTCGAACCCGCCGATGCCGAAGTTGTCCTCGGCCGAGACGCCGCCGGAGAAGTCGAGCGCCTGCTTGCCGGTCAGCACCATCGCGGCGGGCGGGGTCATCACCAGGATGCCGCGGGTGTGCATCAGCATGGTGGCCTCGGCGTTCCAATAGGGCTGGGCGCCCACGGCGATGCCGGTCACCACGATGTTCACCTCGCCGCCGGCCTGGGTGAACTCGATCAGCGCGCGCAGCACGGCGGAGATCCAGTCCATGTTCTCGGTGCCGCTGTCCATCGCGATGCGTGCGCCCGAGGAGAGCGCGAACCAGTCCACCGGCAGCCGCAGCCGCGCGGCGAGGTCGAGCGCGGCGGCGATCCGGCGGCACTCCGGCTCGGCGATGTTGCCGAGGCCGCGGGTCGGGTCGCTCAGAATGATCACCCGGGTCATGCCCTCAGGCACCTTCGCCGTGTTGTTCGTGATCAGGCCCACGACGACGTTCGCCCGGTTGCCGCCGGGCTCGCGCTCGACCGGCGCGAGAGCGGCGCCATCGTCGAGGTCGTATTCGGCGAACGAGCCGGACGGGAGTGCGCCGAGCGCCTCTTCGTGCGGGCGGGTCGTCAGCATGCGGATGATCTCGTAGGGGTACGGCGCTCCGAGCCGCTGGGATCGCAGCACATTGCGCCGATACGGGGTCTGCGGTTGCGTCGTCCCGTCGCCGTCATTCGGCGAAACTTCCCTGATCACCGTCGCGTTCCGGTCGGCGCAATCCACGTGCAGCGCGCGGTCCCGCGTCGAACCGTCCTCACCCAATACACGAACGTGAAGTTCCGCGCGCTGCAGACCTGCGCCGGTCACGAGCGCTGAGAAGCGTTGCGCCAGTTCGGGCCATTGCGCCTGGTCGATCGCGTGGTGCGGCTGGGTCGAGATCACCAGCCGGTCCGCCGTCGGACGCTCGCGCCCGGGGAAGCTGGACAGCGCGCGACGCAGATCCGCCAGCGTACGCCGGGCCGTCAGCTCCAGCCACGGCAACGAATCGAGGCTGTCGTCCGGCGCCGTCAGCCCCGGCACCTCGGCGAACGCGAACAGTCGCTGGTCGGCCGGGTCTTGCAGCGCGGCACCGAAGTAGAGGTAGACGCCGTCCCGCGACGGAACCCGCCGCAGCTGGAAGTCCGCCAGCTTGTCGAGGCCGAACCGCGCGCCCGTCGCCGGGTGTAGATCGCGGTGAAGTTCCCGCTCCACGAACTCGCCATCCGGGCCTTGGATGAAGGAGTGACGCCGGATGCGCGACTGAACCGGCCGGTTCTCGCCTTCGCCGAGGCCCGTTACGGTCATGTCGAGGCGGTCCAGTGGACGCCCGAAGTCGCAGCCGGCGAGCGCGGCGGCGAGATCCTGGACGTCGCCGTGCACGTCACCCCAGGTGTGCAAGTCCACGACGACCCCGCGGTCCGTGCCGATTCCGCGCAGCCGGGCTGCCGCGCCCTCCGCGAATTCCCGCAACGCGGCGAGCGGCACGAACGCGGAGACGAGGTAGGTCATCTCGCCCGATACATCGAGCTCTGCGACACAGAAGGAGTAGTCCGGCTCGTCGGTCGTGACCAGGATGTGCGGCTCATGCGGTCGGTGCGCGCGGCGTGCGGTCACCTCCAGCAGGGACCGTCGCAGCCGGTGGCCGGCCGCGTCGTCGGCCGAGTCGCGCCAGGCCCGCAGCAGTTCGTCGTCGAGAGGCTCGGCGCAGCGGACCAGCTCGTCGACGTGGTCGGCCGTCGAGGCCGATGCCGGGTCGTCGCGCAGCGCTTCGATGATCCGGCGCCTGTGCACGCGTTCGTCCTGAGCCGAGGCATGCAGGACGGGAGCGTCGTGCAGGTGGACGCGCACCGTGTCGGCGAGGCCGGCCACGTCGTGCTCGCGCTGCCAGGAGCCGATGCCGCGGGTCACCTCGGCCAGGTGGTGCAGCCGGGCCTTGGACGACTCGTCGTCGATATGCGCGTGTGCTTCTTCCCGCAGCCGCCGCTCCAGGATGTCCGCGGCCACCGGCGCGAGATGGTCGATGCGGCGCACGGCGCGGAAGAGCCGGAAGGTCGCCCACTCCAGCAGTGGCGTGCGATCGAGCGTCGACACGCCGTAGTGACGCAGCATCCCGACCAGCCGCTCGCGTTCCGCGGCGGACAACCCGGCGCGATCGGCGTCCAGGGTACGCAGGTAACCCAGCAGCGCCTCGCGCGGACCGGACGAGTGCGCGCCCGGCTCGTCCGGCGTGGACTTCGGCCGGATCAACGCGCAGGCGTGTGCGAACAGGCCGAGTAGAGAGTCCTCGTCGCGGTCCCGGCGCAGGAGGTCACCGGAAAGCCAGTCCTCTGCGGCATTCGCGGCCGATTCCTCAGCGACACGACGCAGCTCGGCCGCCGCCGCGTTGATCGAGGCGCGTTCGAAGTCGAAGCCGAGCAGGTAGGCGCGGAGTGTCGTCAGTGCTCTGGCATAGTCGTCGTTCGCGGCGGTGGGATCGTTCGTCGAGGCCAAGGCGGTTAGAGCGACCGGCGCCGGAAGCTCATCCGCCTGCTCGGCTGCGGCCGCGTCACCGACCAGACGCACGAGCGGTGAACCCGCCTCCACGTGCGCGTTCGCGACCGCCATGACCGCGGCCACCGTGCCGGCGAACGGCGCGACGACCGTCTGCTCCATCTTCATGCTCTCCAGCACGGCGAGCGGCGCGCCCTCGGCCACCTCGTCACCGGGGGATACGAGCACGGAGATGAGTACGGCGGGCCACTCGACGCGCACCACGCCGCCGTCGTCCCGGGTGACGCGGTGCGCCACGCGGTCGATCTCGACGCGGATGTAGGACTCTTCGACCATGGTGACAACCCGGTGCCGACGCCCGGCCACGATCACGTCGCGCTCGTGTTCGCCCAGCTTGCGTACGGTGAGCTCGAGGTTCGTCGCGCCGTCCGTCACCCGGTACGAGTCCGCACCCGTCTGGAACACGATCAGTTCATAGTCCGTCGCCCGGTAGCGCAGCCGGCAGCGAAGGCCGGTCTCGCCGGCGCTGCGGTTCCCGCTCGGAAGCTCCGGCCGACCGCGTGCGGCGCGGTCGTGGAACTCAGCCTGCTGAGCCGCCGCCGCAGCGTCGTGGATCTCGATCGCGGCCTGGACCAGGGCGAGCGGGTCGGGCTGCGGCAGGTGTTCGCCCTGCGTGATCAGCCGTTCGAGCCAGCCGGTGTCGACGGTGCCGGCGACGACCTCCGGGCGATCCAGCACGCGCAGGAGGAAGGAGAGATCAGTCGTACCTCCGCGAACCGCCACCGTCGTAGCCGCCAGCGCCCTGCGCAGACGACCCAGTGCTTCGCCGCGGTCCGCGCCCCAAGCGGTGATCCTCGCTATCACCGGCTCGAACTCGGGGGAGAGCTCTTCTCCTTCGCGCACCCCCGTGTCCACCCGGATGCCCGCTCCGGTCGGTGCGGCGAACACCGCCAGTTGCCCCGTGGCCTGCTCGAAGCCGCGCTCGGGGTCCTGCGCGCAGAGCGTGGCCACGACTGCGTGCCCTGATGCGGTCGGCTCGCCCCCTTCGGGAAGCCGTCCGCCCGCGGCGATGTGCAGCTGCAGCTTGACGAGGTCCACGCCGAAGGTCATCTCGGTCAGCGGGTGCGCCGCCGCGAGGCAAGGGCTGACGTCCAGGAAGGTGGCGCTGGATCCGTCCGCCGCGACCAGGAACTCGACCGTGCCCGCGTTCCGATAGCCGGAGGCCTTCGCCAGGCGCACCGCGGCCTCGCGCAGATTCTGCTCGGCGGCGGGGGAGAGGGCCGTGGACGCGGACTCCTCGATGATCTTGTGGCGGCCGCGCTGGATGCTACAGTCGCGCACCCCGAGTGTCCACACCGTGCCGGCCCCGTCGGCCAGGATGTCCACCTCGACGTGGCGTGCCGTGGACGCCTTGCCTTCCAAGAAGACCGCGGGGTCGCCGAACGCCGGGAAGGCTTCGCGCCGGGCCGAGTCGACGGCGTCGACGAGCCCTGGTTCGCCGGTGACCATGCGGATCGCCGCGCTGCCCGGACCCACGAACGTGATCCCGGCCCGCTCGCAATGTTCGGCGAACCCGGCGCTGCGCGCGAGCGGGCCCCAGCCGACCCACACGGCGTCCACCCGGGCGTCCACCAGCGCGCGCAGCACGGCGGCCTCGTCGAGGTCACGCGATTTCCGCGAGCCGCGGGCCGAGTCCACGAAGGTCGCGGAACCCAGCGATACCGCCTCGTCGGCCTCGCGCACGTACCGGGCGTGCTCGTCGGCCTCGGTGTGCAGCGCGACGGTGGTGATCCACGGAACCGCGCCGCCCTGGTTGAGCTCGGCCACCGCCGTCAGCAGGCGCATGGCGGCTTCGCCTCGGTTGGCCACGGCAAGCCGCCTGATCGGCGTGAACCCGCGCTCCGCCTCGTCGTCCACCATGCTGGCTCCTCATTGCGGAAGGGCAGGAACAGTAGTGCCCGCCGATGCTCGCACGCGCGGTTAACGGGGACCTTGAGGATGGCTAAAACGCCTGCTCCGCGGCCCGGGGTCGAAGGCGCTGACCAGGCGGGCACAGTCGAACACCGCTTGACCGCGGCATGGTCCGCTGGGCATGGTGAGACGACGGAGCGGAGCGAGTGTTCGAAGCCATATTTACTCAGAGTCTCACGGCGAAACCAGCGGTAACCGGAGAGTGACTGGGGCGATGAGGTACGAGATATTGGGTCCCTTCAGGGCCGTCGACGCGGACGGCCATTTCCAACTCAGCGCGAAGAAGGCGCAGATCGTGCTAGCCGCGCTGCTCATCCGCGCGGACCAGGTGGTCACGGCCGATCAGCTGGTGACGGAGCTGTGGCACGGCCGCCCGCCCGCGCGCGCGTCGGCCGGGGTGCACGTGTACATCTCGCAAATGCGCAAATTCATCCGCCGGCCGCCGTCCTCGGCCAGCGCCATCATCACCTGCGCGCCGGGTTACATGCTTTGCCCGAACGAGGATGAAATCGACTTCATCCTCTTCCAGGACCTGATGCGGCGCGGCCGGCGGCAGCTGAACGAGGGAAATCCCGAGTGCGCGGCCGACATCCTGGAACAGGCGCTCGACCTGTGGCGCGGCCCTGTGCTCGGCGGCCTGCGCGGGGGACAGATGCTCGACGCGTTCGTGGAGCTGCTGGAGGAGTGCCGTCTCGAATGCCTCGAGATGCTGGCGGAGGCGCACCTCATGCTCCGCAGACATCGGGAGATCGTCGGCACGCTCAGCAGCCTCGTCAAGGAGTACCCGCTGCGCGAGGCGTTCTACAAGCTGCTGATGCTGGCCCTCTACCGGTCCAACCGCCAGGGTGACGCCCTGCGCGTATATCAGTCGGCGCGCAGCGTGCTCAATGACGAACTCGGTGTCGGGCCCTGCCGCGAACTGCGTGACCTGCACGCGGCGATCCTGCACGAGGACGAATGCTTGGACGAGCTCGCGCAGCACGCGCTCTATGCGGTGCGGGCATAGCTTTATCGCGCTGTGCGTCCGAGCAGCCCGCTCAGCCCGTGGGCGAGGGCGACCGAGGCCTCGATCTCGACCTTGCGGATCGACACGCTCTCCACGAGGAAGCCGAACGGCATGCCGAGTTTACGGCAGAAGGCGATCAGGTCCCGGGCGTTCGCCAAACAGTGCTCGTACGACTCGGCCAGCGTGTCGTCCGCGTGGAGCAGCGAGTTCTCGAGCCAGCGGGGGACGTCGACTCCAAGCCACTTGAGGAACGCCAAAGTCTTCACCGAGCCGCACACCGAGAGTGTGAAGAGGACGGGCTTTGGTGCGAGCTGCCGCTCGCGGCAGGCGTAGTAGTAGTCGGAGACCATGGTCTTCGCCGCGTCGGCGCTGTAGATGACCTGCGAAATGAAATACGCGCACCCCGCCTCCTGTTTGGCGATCAGCCGCAGATGCTCGTCGGGGCGCTCGGTGATGGCGACGCCACCGAGCAGCAGGTCCGGGCGGACGTCGCGGCGCAGGGCGTGCGCCGTCGACAGGCGCGTCTGCACAGACTTGTCCTTCGAGGACGCACCCACGAAGACGCCGAGCACGCGGTCCGCATCGGCGGTCCGCAGCCAGGTCTGCAGCTCCGCCTCGGTGTACTTGCCGACGCAGCGGTAGATGACCGCGGGGCGGTTCCATTCACCGAGATATTCCGCGTGGTAAGCGGCGGGATCCATGGTCGGCAGGTAGGGGAACGGCCGTTCCTCCGGATTGCGGTCGCTTTCGTCGTCGATGTCGTAGAGCGCCAGACCGTCCACCCTGAGGGAGTCCAACCGCGTCAAGGTGGCCGCGGTGATCTCTCGAATCCGCTCAGGCGTGGTGCTCAGGCGGGGCGGCGTGATGCCGAACAGCAGGACACCGCTCTCGGAGTCGGTCACCAGCGTCCGGAGAGCCGTGCTATCGCTGTGGTCCATCATGCCGCGGAAACTAGCAGCTCATCCGCCAAGCGGCAGGTGAGCACCACTCTGTGAGACCGGATTCGGCCGCGCTCCGCCCGAGCCGCGCAGGCTCCTGACGCGCTGCGCCACCGGGCGGGCGTCGGCGGCGAACCGTGGATCATGAATTGGTCTGAACCAATATCGCGTAACCCCTTGACTGGTCTAAACCAATCCTTTATTAGTGGTGGCACACCCACTCGCCAACCCACAAAGGAGTGGAACATGACCCGCAGTACCCACACGACGGGGCGAGCCCGGCTGCTCGTGCTGCTGGCCTTGCTGGCCGGCGTGTTCGGGCTGACGACGTTCGCCATCCCGGCGTCCCCCGCCAGCGCGGCGGCAGTCGCCAACGCCTCCGGAAGCTGTAGCGGCGCCACAACCTGGACTGCCGGTACGTACTACAACGTCGGCGCGATCGTCGAGTACCCGTCCAACGGCGACTACTACGTCGCCACCAACGCCAACCCCGGCTACGACCCCACCATCAGCACTTGGTACTGGTCCCCGTACACCTGCTCCGGATCGAGCAGCGGCGGAAGCACGTGCAGCAGCGCCACGACCTGGGTCGCTGGCACGTACTACAACGTGGGCGCGATCGTCGAGTACCCGGCCAACGGCCAGTACTACATCGCCACCAACGCCAACCCCGGCTACGACCCCACCATCAGCACCTGGTACTGGTCGCCCGACACCTCCTGCACCGGATCCAGCAGCGGTGGCGGTGGCGGCAGTTCCAGCGGGTTCGTCGTCAGCGAAGCGCAGTTCGACCAGATGTTCCCGAACCGGAATTCCTTCTACACCTACAGCGGGCTGGTCTCCGCGCTGAGCGCTTACCCCGCTTTCGCTACCACAGGCGGCACGACGGTTGAGGAGCAGGAGGCCGCGGCCTTCCTGGCCAACGTCGACCACGAGACCGGCGGATTGGTCTACATCAACGAGATCGACCAGTCGGGCGACTACTGCGCAAGTGAGTCCTACGGCTGCCCCGCCGGTACGACCGCCTACTACGGACGCGGTCCGCTGCAGATCAGCTGGAACTTCAACTACGAGGCGGCCGGTCAGGCCATCGGCCAGGACCTGCTGGACAACCCCAACCTCGTCTCCACGAACGCGGCCATCTCCTGGGAGACCGCGCTCTGGTACTGGATGACCCAGACCGGCCCCGGCACCATGACCGCGCACAACGCGATGGTCAACGGCTCCGGCTTCGGCCAGACCATCTGGGCCATCAACGGCAGCGTGGAGTGCAACGGCGGCGACACCGCCGAAATGCAGGACCGGGTGAACGACTACGAGTCCTTCACCTCGATCCTCGGTGTCTCGCCGGGTGGCAACCTCACCTGCTGATCACCAATCAGCATCACCCAGCACCACCTGGGCAATGACCGAGCCGGGCCCGCACGTGGGCCCGGCTCGGACGCGTCATGCGGAACACTGGCTACGTCGTGAGCGTCAGCAAAGATCCACACCTCTGGAGTACTAATCCGATGGCGAGCCTCGACCAGCAGACGGAGTACTGGAACTCCACCGGCGCGGGCAAGAACTTCACCCATCCCATCGAGCCGTCCTGGCTCTCCGGGCTCGACCGGAGTGCGCGGATTCTCGACTACGGCTGCGGATACGGTCGGCTCGTGGGAGAGCTGCACCAACGCGGGTTCGAGGACGTCGAGGGCGTCGATCTCTCGCCCGCGCTGATCTCCCGTGCCAGACTCGACCTGCCGGGACTGTGCTTTTCCGTCATCTACTCGCCGCCCACGCTGCCCCTCCCGGACGCCGGCTTCGATGCGATCCTCCTCTTTGCGGTGCTGACCTGCGTGCCGACCGACGCCGGGCAACGCGAACTCATCGCTGAGCTGCGACGACTGCTGCGCCCCGGTGGCCTGCTCTACCTCAGCGACATGTGCCTCCAATCCGACGAACGCAATCGGGCCCGGTACGAGGAGTTCGCCGCGAAGTACAGCGTGTACGGCGTCTTCGAGACCGGGGACGGTGCCGTGTGCCGCCACCACTCGCCGGACTGGCTCCACGGCCTGCTCGCCGGATTCGAACAGATCGCCGACCGGCACGTCCCGGTGACGACCATGAACGGCCATCCCGCGCGGATCACGCAGCTGCTCGCCCGGAAAGGCCCTGCGTAAGCGCACGGCCGCGTCTTTCTGTCGGACCCTACGGCTAGTTGACCTGCGGTTATCGTGCCGCTTCGAAGGCGGTGCCGACGGGCGTGATGACCGGGCCCGGCTGGAACAAGCCGGTGCTCGGCAGGCCGCTGGTCGCCGGCAGGCCGAACCAGGCGTAGCGCTGGACGTAGGAAAGGCTGTCGAGCATCGACGTGGCTGCGGTGAGGAACGCGGCCTGCTGGGTTTCGCTGGGGAATTGTTGGCTGCCGTTGGTGAAGCTGATGAGGGCGAATTCGGTGAGCCAGATGGGGAGGTTGTAGCGGGTGTGGACGGCTTGGATGTAGGACTGGAGTTGGCTGACGGCGTCGGTGGTGTTGAAGTCGGAGCCGTACCAGTGCAGCGTGATGAAGTTGACGCGGTAGCCGTTGTTTTTGGCGCCGGTCATGAACTGGTCGAGCCAGCCGCCGGGTGTGGCGCCGCCGCTGGCCACGGCGGGGGAGCCGAGTTCGAGGCCGGTGTTCACCAGTTGCGGCCACAGCTTGAGGGCTTGGGCGGGGGTCATGTTGGACTGGCCCGAATTGTCCGGCTCGTTGAAGCCGAGCACGCAGCCACAACTGGTTGATTCCTTCGCCTGTGCCAGCGAAGACGAGGTGACACTGGCCGGGCCCCAGATCTCTGGGACGAAGCCGGCGTTGGGCGCGGATATGCCGTCGTCGCTGGTGGACCAGGTGTAGAACCACGAGGCCCCGGACTCGGCCAACGCCTGGTCCTGACCGCTGAACGTCCACGCGCCGACACCCTTACGCGAACTCGTCTGCACGGAGGGGGTGGTCACGACTGTGGCTGCCTTCGTGTGCGGGCTCGGGCTGGGCGCGGCGGTGGTCGCCGGGTGAGTCGGGGTCGGTCGGACGAGTGACGTCGCCGGGCGTGGCCGGGCGGTGTCCGCCACCGGCGTGGCGGGATGTCCGCCCGGCATGATTACGTACGCTGCGACGGCCGCGACCGCTACGCCGGTGGAGGCTATGACGACGGGAGGCGACGTGACGAGCGCGTGCGGGCTTACGTGCCGGAGCCTGACCCGCGGACGACGGGCGCGGTGCCCGGCCGCACGTGCCGCGTGACCCGCGCCCGAAGCACGTGCGCCGACGGCAGATCCCGACCCCGACCCCAGCCCCGTCACCGCAATCCGAAGCACCTGCGGCACCGGGACAAGCGGAATCCCGCGCATCAACCGGTCCAAGGGAATCAGGACCCGTTCCTTGGGGACGCACACGTCGCAACCGCGCAGGTGCCGGTCGAACCGCTTACGCCACAACGGATTCGGCGTGCCATCCCAGCCTTCCGCCACGGAACGCAGCGTCTCGCAGCGCTCTATGCCGCGCAGCGCCTCCACGACATTGCGCGAAGTGTCGATCTGCCGCTTCATCCGGTGCACGCGCACGGCGGCGTGCGGCCCGGACACGCCGAGCGCGCGGGCGAGTTCGCGGCGGTCGAGATGCCCGCTCTCCTCCAGCCACCACAGCGACAGCAGCTCACGGTCTTCCGGGTCGAGCCAGCGCGTCGCCTCGGCCACCGTTCGGCGCTGATCGTCCAGCCCCAGTCGCAGGATCGTGAGTCCGGCGAAGTCCGAGCCCGCGTCGGCGTGCTCGCCCCACTGGTCGCGGACCGCGGTGCGGGCGTCCGACGTACTGCGCTTGCTGCCCTGGTCGCGCGCCTGGCGCAGGGTGATCGCCACCAGCCAGGACCGGTACGACTCGGGCCGCTCCAGCTGCCCGATGCCGCGCATCACCCGCAGCATCGTCTCCTGCACGACGTCGTCGACGTCGGCGTGGCCGCGCAGCGCCCGGCCGGCCAGGTTGTAGACCAGCGGCATCGAGGCGGACAGCAGGGCGTCGAGCGCGTGCGGGTCGCCGTCGCGCGCGGCGGCGACGAGTTCGCGCGCGGGGCCCTGCCGGACGGTGGTGGACATGCTTCCTCTTCCGGTGCGACTGAAGGGTTCGCTGGATGGTGTTCGCCCGTGGGGCTGCCTCGCGGCCGACGCCGGAACCGGCTACGGACTCACGCCCCAGGTGACGCGGTAGTCGCACTCGCCCGTGCAGGTAAGCACACTCGTCGCGTCGTCGTCAACGTACGAATAGGCGAAGGGCTCGGCCTCCTTGAAGACGGCGGCGGAGTCGATCGGCCAGGTCGACGGGACGCAGGCGGAGCGGGCGGCGAAGGCGCCGGTGCAGCAGGTCTGAGCGGTGCTGAACACCAGGCAGGCGCTCAGGCAGGCCACGACCTGGCCGCCCACGACGCGCTGCAGCTTGGCCGGGCACGTCGCGTTGGCGTTCTTGGTGCAGCCCGCCGCGGAGCAGCCGTCCGCGTTGATCTTGTCCTGGGACCGGCCGCCGTAGCTGTTGACCCACATCGGCAGGTTGTTGCCCTCGACGAGGCTCACGTCGTAGAAGTCCATGCCGTCCCAGGCGTTGAGGTTGAACTCCGCGAGCGTCGAGGGGAACTCGCCCCAGGTGCTGCCGCACTGGAAGTGGCCGCAGCCGCTGGTCACGCACGACCCGTCGCCCGCCGCGTCGAAGGAGCAGCCGGTGCGCGCCCACATCCGCACGTCCCAGTGGTCCGGGATCAGAATGCTGAGACTAGCACCGGGCGCCAGCACCCACCCCGTCGCCGAGATCGGATGATTCGGATCCGCGGCGATCGCCGGCCAGATCGTCTGATCGAGGCGGTTGACCATGGTCAGGGTCCGCCACCCGGCGGGCGCGACGAGCGAGCCGCTCGTCGACGACGGGATGTCCGTGGCGCTCGCGACGTGGCTCGGCGAGGGCGCGACGGTCCGGGACGGGAGCGACGTCGTCGGCGTCTTCGCGAACGGCGCCGAAGTGGTCCGCGCCGCGGTGGGGGATGACTCGGCGGAGGCCGTTCCGGTCGGCGACGCGCGCGTACCGGCGGAAGCGGAGCTGGCGCTTCGAACCGCCGTGCTGCTCCCGGAATCAGACTGCGCACGCGCGACGAGCACCCCGGCCGTCAGCGCCAGGACCACGAAGAGCAAGCCACCTGCCAGGTGTCGCCCATGGCCCGCGCGATGGCGCGCGTTCCGCTCCGTCATTCCCACTCCCGGTCGATCGGTGACTGTGCGAGAGGAGACCGCGCCGGTCCCACCGGGATTACCGAAAACCGGGGGACGGGTCGGCTGTTTTTCGGTAATCCCGGTGCCGCCGCCACGGTCTCCTGAGTGCTCGGGTACTAAGCACGGGATGGTGAGAGGACCGGTTCATGAATCGCAGAAGACGTAAATCGCCGCACGGATGGAGGGGCGCGCGCACCGCCCTGGCCTCGGTGGTCGCGGTGGTAGCGGCTGTTTCCGCAGCGCTCTGGCTCACCGCCGCCGGGCCGTTCGCCGACCGGAACACCGCGGACGGATCGGCGGTGGGCTCCTCGTCGTCCGCGAGCAGGACGGTGAGCGTGTCGGGCAGCGCCTCGGTCGCGCAAACCACGATCACCCTCGGCGCCACCCGATCCAGCGCCGCCGCGTCACCCACTCCGAGCAAGAAGACGGCGCCGACGACCCCCGCAGCGTCGACCACGACCGCCGCCGCCTCGACCACGACCACGACGGTGTCCGCCCCGGCCGGATCCCATCTGATCACCATCGTCAACGCGTGGAACGAGACGATCTGGGCCGCGACGAACCCGAACGCCCAGCACCCGATCCCCGTCACCGGGTGGAAGCTCGCGCCCGGACAGTCCGTCACCTTCGTCGTTCCGGCAGGTTGGGGAGGCCGGGTCTGGGGCCGAACCGGCTGCTCGTTCAACTCGGCCGGGGTCGGACACTGCGAGAGCGGCGACTGCGGCGGCGTCTTCCAGTGCCAGGGCACCGGTGCCACGCCCGCCACGCTCGCGGAGCTGACTCTCGACTCCTTCGACGGACTCGACTTCTACGACGTCAGTATGGTCGACGGCTCGAATCTTCCGATGTACATCAACACCACTCACCGCGTCGACGCCGACCCGATCAGCTCGGAGGGCTGCTACGAGGGCGCTTGCACCAGCGCCGTGGTCTGTCCGAGCGCGATGCAGGTTAAGGCGGACGGCCAGGTCGTGGCCTGTGAAACCGCCTGCGACGCGTTCGGCGGCGACGCCTACTGCTGTACCGGCGCGTGGGCCGGACGGGCGAATTGCGACCCGGCGAAGTGGCCGATCGACTACGCAAAGCTGGTCTTCAAGGACGCCGAGCCGTACGCCTACTCCTACGCCTTCGACGATTCCGCGACCATGGCCTGCAAGGGCGGCTGCGACTACCGCATCACGTTCGGCATCACGCCATAAGGTGGGGCCGCTCTGGGAGGCGTTGGACCGCTAGAAATGGAGTCCGGGGAGCTGCGGCCGTTAGTATCGGCTGACCGACTTCGGCGCCGAGCAATCGGCGGCCGACGCCGAGCGGCCACAGAAACGAGGTGCGGCGATGGCCGCGGACCTTTCCGAGGCGCGACCCACCGTCGCCCGGGATGACGAAAACGACCGCAGACGTGAGCAACTGCGCACAGCCATGCCCTGGCTGCTGGCCCTGGTGCTGTTCGCGCTCTACGCCGCGCTCGCCGTCCGCGACCAGCAGCGAATGATCACCACAGGCTACGACCTGGGCATTTTCGACCAGGCCGTGCGCGCCTACGCGCATGGGCACCTGCCGATCACCACGCTGAAGGGCTCCGACTACAACCTGCTGGGCGACCACTTCTCGCCGATCATCGCGACCATCGCCCCCTTCTATCTGCTCTGGCCCAGCGTGTACACGCTGCTGCTGGCCCAGGCCGCGCTGCTCGCCGTCGCCGTCGTGCCGCTCAGCCGCTGGGCCACCGCCGAGCTCGGGGCCAGGGCGGGTCTGGCGGTCGGCGTCATCTACGGCCTGTCCTGGGGTATCGCCGCCGCGGCCGGTTTCGACTTCCACGAGGTCGCGTTCGGCGTCCCGCTGCTGGCCTTCAGCGCCACCGCCCTCGGCCGGAACAGGCCGCGCGCCGCGCTCCTCTGGGCGCTGCCGCTGCTGCTGGTCAAGGAGGACCTCGGGTTCACCGTCGCCGTGGTCGGCGTGCTGGCCGCCACCCGGGGCGCGAAGCGGCTGGGCTGGGCCGTGGCGCTTCTCGGCATCGCTGGCAGCGCCCTCGAGATGAAGGTCCTCATTCCCGCGGTCAACCCCGCCGGCTACGCGTACACCAGCACGCTCTTCAGCGGCGGTCCGGCCCACGCCGGACTCATCAGCCACCTGTTCTACGACGCGACCCACCTGTTCATCCCGCACGTCAAGATCATCACGATCATCCAACTGCTGGCCCCGACCGCGTTCCTAGCTGTGCGCTCACGGCTGATCTGGCTTGCGGTACCCACCCTGGCCTGGCGGTTCCTGTCCGCCGACATGGTGTACTGGGGAACGATGTTCCAGTACAGCGCGGTCCTGATGCCCATCGTGACCGCCGCGTTCATCGAGGCGCTGATCCGGCGACGCGACCGCGCCAGGGCGGCGGCCGAGTCGTCGACGCAAGCGTCGGCGGAGCTGTCGGAGTCGTCGGAGCCGCCCGCACAGACATCGGCCACATCGGCCAGAACGATCCGGCAGTGGTGGCGGCGCGTCGGCCGGATCTCCCCGCTGGTCGTCGGCCTCGTCGTGACCGCCGTGCTGTTTCCCCGCTATCCCGTCGCCAGGGTGTTCCTGCCCAGCACGTGGTCCACGCCCCCGCGCGTCGCCGTGGCCCGGTCCGTCCTGCAGCGCATTCCCGACGACGCGACCGTCAGCGCCTCGAACACGCTCATCCCGCAACTGACCGACCGCACCACGGTCTACCTCTTCGACCCGACCACGCTCGGAAGCGTCGCGTGGATCGTCCTCGACACCCAGAGCGACAATGTGTATCCCGAACTGACTCCGGCCGGGTTCGCCCAGCTGGTCAAGACCGCGGAGCACGACGGCTTCCAGGTCGTCGAGGACCTTGACGGGTACCTGCTGCTGCACCGCTGAGTCCGCACGTTGAGCGTCGAAGCAACAATCTACGCCATCTTGACGCGGCGTCTTCCAAGAGTAGATTCTCGAGTGTTCCCGACACTCGAAGGAAACACCGATGGCCGATCCGCTCAGCGAACCCGTCGAGTTCCGCACGTCCCCGGCCCGCTACCGGCACTGGCGCCTCGCGCTCGACGGCGGCCCCGTCGCAACCCTCACCATGGACGTGGACGAGCAGGGCGGCTTGGTGCCCGGCTACGAACTCAAGCTCAACTCGTACGACCTGGGCGTGGACATCGAGCTCTACGACGCCGTCCAGCGGCTGCGCTTCGAGCACCCCGAGGTGCGCACGGTCGTGCTGACCGGCGGCAAGGAGAAGATCTTCTGCGCCGGGGCGAACATCCGGATGCTGGCGGCCTCCGCGCACTCCTGGAAGGTGAACTTCTGCAAGTTCACCAACGAGACCCGCAACGGCATGGAGGACGCCTCGGCCAACTCCGGCCAGACCTACCTCGCCGCGGTCAACGGCACCGCGTCGGGCGGCGGCTACGAACTGGCCCTGGCCTGCGAGCACATCATGCTGGTCGACGACCGCTCCTCGGCGGTCTCGCTGCCCGAACTGCCGCTGCTCGGCGTCCTGCCAGGCACCGGCGGGCTGACCCGGGTCGTCGACAAGCGGCACGTCCGCCGCGACCTGGCCGACTACTTCTCCACCAGGCCCGAGGGCGTCGGCGGGGCCCGCGCTGTGCAGTGGAAGCTGGTTGACGAGGCCGTACCGCGCCCGGCGTGGGAGCAGACCGTCGCCCGGCGCGCCGCCGAACTCGCCGCACGCTCGACCCGCCCGGCCGACGCGCGCGGCGTCGAGCTGACCGAACTGGCCAAGACCCGCACCGACGAGCGCATCGGCTACCGGTACGTCAGCGTGCAACTCGACCGCGCCCGGTCCGTCGCGGAGATCACCGTCCTCGGCCCCGAAGGCGACGCCCCGACCGACCCCGCCGCGATCCACGCGCAGGGCGCGGACTTCTGGACCCTGGCCGTGGCGCGCGAACTCGACGACCTGATCCTTGACCTGCGCACGAACGAGATCGAGATCGGCACCTGGCTGCTGCGCACCAAGGGCGACGCGGCCAAGGTGCTCGCCTACGACGCGCTGCTGCTGGAGCACGCGGCCGACGACTGGCTGGCCAACGAGATCCTGCACTACCTCAAGCGCACCCTGAAGCGACTCGACGTGACCAGCCGCAGCATCATGGCCCTGATCGAGCCCGGCAGCTGCTTCGCCGGATCGCTCCTCGAACTCGCCCTCGTCGCCGACCGGTCCTTCCAGCTCACCGGCGTATTCGAGGACATCGATCCGGACGCCGCGCCCGCCGCGATCGTCCTCGGCCCGATGAATCTCGGCCCGCTCCCGATGGGCAACGGCCTGACCCGGCTCGCGACCCGCTTCCATGGTGACGACGAGACGCTCGCCGCCGCGCAGGCCGCCGAGGCCGACGGCAAGCCGCTGCTCGCCGAGGACGCGGAGCGGCTCGGCCTGGTCACCTTCACCCCCGACGACATCGACTGGGACGACGAGGTGCGCATCGCCGTCGAGGAGCGCGCCAGCTTCAGCCCCGACGCGCTGACCGGCCTGGAGGCCAACTACCGGTTCGCCGGTCCGGAGACCATGGAGACGAAGATCTTCGGACGGCTCTCCGCCTGGCAGAACTGGATCTTCTACCGTCCGAACGCCTCCGGCCCCGACGGCGCGCTGCGCGCGTTCGGCACCGGTAAGCGCGCCGACTTCGACCGCAAGCGAGTGTGAGTGACCGATGACGATCGCCGCCGACTACTCCGAGAAGATCCCGAACAACGTCGACCTGCACGAGGACCGCCGCCTCCAGCGGGCGCTGGAGTCCTGGCAGCCGAACTTCATCAACTGGTGGGAGTCGATGGGCCCGACCCTGCCCACGCAGGACGTCTACCTGCGCACCGCGATCAACGTCGGGCGCGAGGGCTGGGCCAACTTCGGCCACGTGGCGATGCGCGACTACCGCTGGGGGATCTTCCTGGCCGAGCGCGACCCGGACCGGCGCATCGGCTTCGGCGAGCACCACGGCGAACCGGCCTGGCAGCAGGTTCCCGGCGAGTACCGCGCGGACCTGCGTCGGCTGATCGTGATCCAGGGCGACACCGAACCGGCCTCCGTCGAGCAGCAGCGCAACCTCGGCGCCACCGCCCCGAGCCTCTACGACCTGCGCAACCTCTTCCAGGTCAACGTGGAGGAAGGGCGTCACCTGTGGGCGATGGTCTACCTGCTGCACGCCTACTTCGGGCGCGAGGGGCGTGAGGAGGCCGAACTGCTGCTGCACCGCAACTCCGGCAGCGAGGAAGCCCCGCGGATCCTCGGCGCCTTCAACGAGGAGACGCCGGACTGGCTCTCGTTCTTCATGTTCACCTATTTCACCGACCGGGACGGCAAGTACCAGCTCGGCACGCTCAAGGAATCCGCCTTCGACCCGCTCTCGCGCACCTGCGAGTTCATGCTGAAGGAGGAGGCGCACCACATGTTCGTCGGCACGACCGGCATCGACCGCGTCGTGGAACGCACCGCGCAGCTGATGTGCGAGAACGACACCGACGAGGTCGTGGCGCACGGCGGCATCCCGCTGGACACCATCCAGAAGTACCTCAACTTCCACTACTCGGTCTCGCTCGACCTGTTCGGCTCCGAGACCTCGACGAACGTCGCGAACTACTTCACCGCCGGGATCAAGGGCCGCTGGGCCGAGGGCCGGCGCAAGGACGACCACAAGCTCACCGACGACGCGATCCTGGTCGACGTCGTCGTCGACGGCCAGGCCGCGCAGAACGAGGTCGCCGCGCTGGTGGGCCTGAACACCGACCTGCGCCGCGAGTACATCGACGACTGCGAGACCGGCGTCACCCGCTGGAACCGCATCCTCGAGCACGCCGGACTGCCGCAGCGGCTGCACCTGCCGCACGTCGCGTTCAACCGGCAGGTCGGCGCGTTCGCGGGCGTCCAGGCCACCCCGACCGGCGAGCTGATCGCCGAGGACGAGTGGCAGCGCCGAAAGGGCGACTGGCTGCCCACCGACGTCGACAAGACCTATGTCCGGTCGCTGATGCGGCCGGTGTACGAGCGCGGCAAGGTCGCCGCCTGGATCGCCCCGCCGCGTCAGGGCATCAACGGACGACCTGCCGACTACGACTACGTCCATCTCGCCTGAAGCCGGACGGAAGGGACATGAGCGATTCCTTCAACGCGTGCCGCTACCTGCTCGACCGGCACCTCGAGCAGGGCGGAGCCGACCGCGTCGCCCTGACCGGCGCGAACGGCGAGCTCAGCTATGCGGCCCTGCACGACCGCGTCCTGCGCACCGCCGCCGGGCTGCGCGCGATCGGGCTGCTGCCCGAACAGCGGGTTCTGATGTACATGGCCGACTCGCCGGAGTTCGTCACCGTCTTCCTCGCCGCGCTGCGCATCGGCGCCGTGGCGGTACCGGTCTCCACGATGCTGCACTCCGACGGCCTGGCCGAACTGCTGCGCGACTCGCGGGCCAGGTTCCTCGCGGTCACCTCGGACTACGCTGCGACCGCGGAGAAGGCCGCCGCACACGCACCGGAACTCGCCGGCGTGCTCGTCGGCGAAGGCTCGTCGATCACTGCGACCGTGCCCGTTCACCGGCTGACGGACCTCGCAGGCGCGGAACCGGACACCGGGCCAAGCGCCACGTCGGCCGACTCACCCGCGTTCTGGCTCTACACCTCCGGCACCACCGGAGCTCCTAAAGCCGCGATGCATCGACACGGCGCCATCCAAGTCGTCTACGACACGTACGGCGTCCAGGTCCTCGGCATCGGCCCAGACGACCACTGTCTCTCGGCCGCGAAGGCGTTCTTCGCCTACGGCCTGGGAAACTCAGTGCTCTTCCCCCTCGCGGCCGGCGCGACGGCGATCCTGGAACCAGCCCCCGCGCGCCCGCAATTGATGGCCGACCGGGCACGAGAGTACGGCGCGACGCTGTTCTTCGCCGGCCCGACGTTCTTTGCCAACATGCTGCACACCGACCTGCCCTCGGATGCACTCGCGGGCGTACGCCTCAGCGCTTCAGCGGGCGAACCGCTGCCCGCCGCGCTCTACGAACGCTGGACCAGGCACTTCGGCATCGACATCCTCGACGGCATCGGCATGACCGAGATGCTGCACATCTTCCTGTCCAACCGCCCGGGCTCCGTGCGCCCCGGCACGACCGGCCTCCCGGTGCCCGGCTACGACCTGCGCATCCTCGACGAGGACGGCCACGAGGTTCCACCCGGCACCCCGGGCACGCTCTACGTGCGCGGCAAGTCCACCGCGACCGGCTACTGGTCGCGCTACGACGCCACCCGCCAAGTCTTCCAAGGCGAATGGCTGCGCACCGGCGACACCTACGTCTGCGGTGAGGACGGCTACTACACCTGCCTAGGCCGCACCAACGACATGCTCAAGGCCAGCGGCATCTGGGTCACGCCCGCCGAGGTCGAGGGCCGGTTGCTGCAGCACCACGCGGTCGGCCAGGCCATCGTCGTGGCCGGCATAGACGCCGATGGCCTGGAGAAACCCGTCGCGTACGTCGTGACCGCGTCCGGTGCCGAGACCACGGAGACCGAGCTCATCGAGTTCTGCCGAGCCGGGCTGCCCTCGGTCAAACGGCCGCGCCGAGTGGTGTTCGTCGACGCGCTGCCGACGACCGCCACCGGCAAAGTACGCCGCGTCGAACTACGTGCGCGGGCCGCCGAACTGCTCACCGGGGGAGAGACGACCTGATGCTCGACGGCAGAGCCCTGATCGACGTCCACCTGCACGTCGCCCGGCTGCCCACCCTGAAGCCGGCCTGGAGCGAGTGGGCGAGCGGCTTCGGCGACCCCAAGGTGATCGGCCGCGTCTACGACGAGTCCGGCACCGTGATACCTGCGGAATTCGACGCGTACCTGGCCGCCGAGGGCGTGGACGTCGCGCTGCTGCTGTGCGAGTACAGCCCGAAGGCGACCGGCTACCAGCCGATCGAGGACATGCTGCCGCTGAGCGCGCACAACCCGGCCCGCCTCAAGCTGATCGCCAACATCAACCCGCACCTGCACTATCCGATCGAGGAGGAGCTGCAACGCCAGCTCGATCTGGGCGCGGTCGCCTGCAAGCTCCACCCCGTGCACGCGGGCGTCGCCGCGAACGACCGCAGCCTGTATCCCGCATACGAGCTCTGTCAGTCCGCCGGGATCCCGCTCGTCGTGCACTGCGGAACCAGCACGTTCCCGGGCTCCGCCAACAAGTACGCCGACCCGGTGCTGCTCGACGATGTGCTGCGCGACTTCCGCGGGCTGAACATCGCGCTCGCCCACGGCGGCCGGGGCTGGTGGTACGACGCGGCCGCGTTCATGGCACTGTCCAGCAATAACGAGCGCGTCTGGATCGAACTGTCCGGCCTGCCGCCCTCCCGGCTGCGCGCGTACTACGCCAAGCACAACTGGAACCGGCTGACCCGTAGGATGATCTTCGGCACCGACTGGCCGGGCGTACCCGGCATCGCGGAGAACGCCAGAGCCGTAGCGGCCCTATGCCCCGACGAGGAGACCGCGGCGCTAGTGCTGGCCGGCAATGCGGCCCGCGTGTACAACCTCAAGATCGAGGCCTGATGACCCCCATCACGAAGTGGGGCAGCAGTTGACGCGCGTACTGCGCAGCTACTGATCCTCCCTTCATTTGCACTCCAGATGTTAAGCATTCACCTCTAAAGTGATCTTGTTTCAGTCTCGCTTGACCAGCCCGTATCCGAAAACCGCACCCGCCACACGGGGTGACTCAATCCCTAAATGGGATCAGTCATAAGCCGCTTCCGTAGACAGGCCTCTTATGGTTGAATCGGCCATACCCAAGGGGAGGGAACGAAATTGAAGCGAATACGTGTAAGGCACCTGGCGTACCTGGTCACACCCTTGCTTGCCATTGCGGCCAGCATCGCCGGTACTTCGTTGCCTGCGAATGCGGCAGCAACCGGCGCAACCGGCGCGGCGAGCACATCGTTGGCTAGCGCATCTCCTCCGGCGGGACTGCCGGCGGGAGGGTTGTGGGTGCTCAGGTCGCCGAGCGAGACAGCGCTTCAGGGGATCGCCAACTCGGCCGCGACGGACGTCGCGTACCGGGCGCGAGCGCAGGCCGCGGTCAAGCAGTGGCTCAGCTCCGTCGCGGCAGGCCAGAAGGTGACGGTTCCCGGGGTGAACGACGTCTCGCTGGCGGCTGGGACCGCCAACCTCACCGTCCTGAGCAAGCAGCTCGCGTCAGGAACGGCTGCCACGACACCGGATGTCGCGGTAGCCGCGCCGAGTGCGGAGACTCCGCTCGACGTGAGCACGAACAACCCGAACACCTACTCAGTGCGGGGGGAAGCCGGCAGCGGCAACCTGTACTGGACGGGCATGGAGGTCGCCTATGAAGCCGACTACTGCGACGGCGACACATGCACCGATGAAGACAAGATCGTATCGAAGGTCACGATCGACCCCGGCGCGACGTCGACCCGCATCACCAACTCATCCATCTACAGCCCCGACCACGGTGACTTCGCGAACAAGCACCTCGAAGGCTGGGCGATCAACCACGGGAACCTGGTCGGCAACGGCAACTCCACCAACATCCCGGGTGCCGGGCCGTTCTACGTCGGTAACAGCCCGCACCTGTACGGGACGGTGCTGACGTCCGCGGTAACCCTGTGGGTGTACTTCCTAGGCGCCTACCACGCCGGGGACGGCGCGAAGACGCACGATGCGACGTGCGAGGCGGAGAGCGTCGGATCGGCTTGCCGCTACTAGCGTCCGTCAGCCTCGGCCGGCCGCGCGGTCATGTCAGCTACGATGGCTGACATGACCGTGCGGCGCGATGTGCCCAGCTTCGCGGCGGAGGAGTCTGGAGTCCCCGTCCCGGCGCTCAGCCACGTGTTCGCCCATGACAACGATCTCGTGATCGTCACCACCGGCTGCGCGGCGTACCGAACCGGCATCTCCTTCTCGCTCCTGGTCCTCAGCAGGCAGGCCATCGATTTCGTAACCGAGTTCGCGTTTGGAATCGCCCAGCGTCGGCACGCGGGAAGTCTCGACCTGGCGGCGTCCGCGACCCTGCGGAACGGGTCGGAGCAGTCGATAGATCTTGGTGTGTTCGGCGGCGACGCGGCGACTTCCCACCGTGCTGATTTTCGATTCTGGGTGCCGTTGCCCGACGACGCCGATGCGGCTCGAGTCCGTTTGACTTGGCCGACCATGCAGGTGGATGACACGGCAGCCATCGACATCCGCCTGTTCCGCCACGCATCCGGCGAATAGCCTCCGGCGTTCGTGCGCCCATACACCGGCCGGAAGGACCAGTCCGGGTCTTCGAGCTCGCGCAGCAGCGCCGGTAAGTCAGCTTCGTTCTCCACCACCCGCTCATCCTGGCCGGGAGCCACGGCCCGACGCCACACCGCGCGCCTCTCCGCTGGAGCGGAGCCGACGGCCGACATCCCCCATTTCACCTTCAGCAGCCGAGCTGATCCCGCCTCACTCCTCCTCAGCCAGTTCCGCCCACCGAGCTTGGGCCGCGCGGTGCCAGTCCTGGTGCAAGTCTTTGAAGACGTTGGCCGCGCGTAGCCCGATCCAGTGCGCGGGCAGCAGTTCAAGCGGCAGTTGCGGATCGAGCCGGGGGAAGCGGCGCCACTCGTGCACCAGGCGGATCTGCGCGAGCAGCACCTGATCGCCGGTATCCGGCCGCAGCCCGGCGAACTGCCCGAGGAACTCCTCGTACGCGGAGGCCAGATCGCCGAGGTGCCAGGCCTGCTCGACCATCGCACGTTCCGAGCCGATGCCCGCGAACGGCCCGCAGAACGAGAAGACCACTGATTCGAGGCCGAGGCCCTCGACCACCTGCTTGGCCTCGGCCTCCCGGGACGCGTGCGGGCTGACCCAGACCCCGGGGCTCGGGCTGCCCAGGCCCGCCCACGTCAGGCCATTGCGAAGCTGATGGCGCAGGTCGCGCTGCGATTCCGGCACGCTGACCAGCAGCGTCAGCCAGCGTCCGTCCCAGGAGTCGCGGTCCCGGCCGAAGGAGTAGATCCGCTCGGCGCCCTCGGTCAGCAGCTGCCGACCGGTCTCGGTCAACCCCCAGCGCACCCGGCGCCCGACCCGTTCGGCCACGATCCAGCCGTCGGCTGCCATCCGGCTCAGCGCCTGCCGGGCCGCCTTCTCCTCGACGCCGGCCTCGGCCAGTACATGCAGCACCGTCGAGGTCCACACCGACCGCCCCTGCGGCAGCACGTACTCCCCGAAAACGGTCAAAAGCAGCGACCGCGCCGAGCCCGCCCCCGCCTGCTGACGCCGGGTGTGCAGGGGGATGACCGTGCTCTCGTCATCGCGCGGCTCGATCGGCATGGGTCCATTCTACAAAGTCGCGACGAACAATCCCCTTCGCGTGGCAGGTCGAACATCACGGCTCGGGGTCACGGCTCGAACGTCAGCACGATCTTGCCAAGAGTGTGGCCCTTCTCCAGTTCGGTGAACGCCTGACGGATCTCGCCGAGCGGGTACGTGGCGCTGATCGGGATCTCGACCTTCCCCTCGGCCACGAGGCGCGCAAGTTCGGCGAGAATCTCCAGCTTGGTGCCCTCCGCGTTCCCGGCGGAATGGGTGCCATAGGTGGCCGCGGCAGGGTAGTTGATGGTGTTGATCCGCTGCGCCGGGACGCCGAGATCGACCGCGAGCGCGGCGTACTCGGCACCATGGAAGTCGAGGAACGCGTCGGGCGCGCCGCCCGCTTCCTTCTCGATCCGCTCCTTGAGGCCGTCGCCGTAGTGCACGACGACAGCACCCTTACTCTCAAGCCAACGCTGGTGCCGCGGCGAGGCGATCGCGATCACGCGCGCCCCCCGCAACTGCGCCAACTGCAGCGCGATGCTGCCGACGCCGCCCGAGGCCCCGCTGATCGCGACCGTTTCGCCCGGCCGCGGATCGACGGCGTCGACCGCCGCGTACGCGGTGGTCCCGGCCACGTAGAGCGCGCCGGCGGCGATCCAGTCGAGC